>JAESFY010000028.1_pt1 | contig 258667 bp, 212 predicted proteins | sample 9266201 | NCBI WGS metagenome assembly JAESFY01 (sample SAMN14515071, study PRJNA621656) | algae metagenome | isolation source: Nodosilinea sp. WJT8-NPBG4 and co-occurring heterotrophs from soil, lower... | place: USA: Pinto Basin, Colorado Desert, California | collected 2006-05-27 | reverse complement strand
TTCGCCGAGCTGCATCGCCAGCGCGCTGGCGACGCAGCTCGATCCACTTCAACAACCACCGAGATCAATTAATCTTGCAACCCCGGACTTCCTCGTTATGAATGGCACGGCAGGAGGGGGCAGGTCATGTTGACATCACTCGGCAGAAGTTCGCGCCGTGGCCCCAATTCATCATTCAAAGTGGTCAACGGCTTGCGGCTTTCGAAGCAGCCTACGAGTGGCCGGGAGAGCTGGGCAGATACATCCGCTCGGGAAGGTCAGAAAATGCGGCAGTGACAGCAGCCACAGGAACAGTTTCGGATTTCACCAAGCGCTATGCCGTGACCGTCGAGGAGTTGGAGCGAGCCTTAGACCTCGTCGGCGGTGTTCTGCGCCAGCAATGAACGACCGCTTTCGGAGCCCGTCGAACCCCGCAACGGGCCCAAAGCACCCGTGCTGCGTCCGGCTACAGTCGGCCAGACAGCGGTCCTTCCATCCAACCTCCTAATGACCGTCGAAAACACCTCGATTGTTGACGCCGTGGGCACCGACAAGGAGACCGGCGAATACCGGTCAGTCGCACCGGTCGCTGAAGCGCGTGCGCGCTGACTTCTGTTCCGGCAACAATGCCACGAGCAGACGTTGTCGACCCCCCATCAAGAAAGCGGCGCGTCGAGCCATTTTCCTCCCATCAACCGGAGCAAATTCAGATGACCACAATTGCCGAAAAGACAAAACTCGTCACCCTCATCAACGTCTTCACGGTCGAGCCTGCGAATCAATCGGAGCTCCTCACTCTACTAGCATGCGCCACGGACACGTCCGTCCGCAACGTGCCGGGCTTCGTCTCCGCAGCTCTTCATCGCAGTGTCGACGGTACAAAAGTCACGATGTACGCGCAGTGGGAAAGCGCCGAGCACTACCAAGCGATGCGCTCAAACCCGGTGGCGTCACCATTCCTTGACCAAGCACTCGCCATAGCGAAGTTCGACCCCGGTATGTACGAGGTGGTCAAGGTCTTCTCTGCTCCACCCCAAAGCTAGCGGGCGACGATACCGCCGCGATGCCGTGGAAAGTCGCTTATCAGCTGTGCAGATTTTGGCTGCAGTCGGCCGAGACCGGACCTTCTCATCGCCCCCCCCCAATCGAACGTCCTGATGCCCCACTTGCTGACCGAATCTGAGCGCCCCTCATGGTTCAAATACTCGCGTCATTTCATGCGGGCGATCGAGCTGGGCATCCTCGACTCAGACCCTTGGCAACTGCTCGAGGGCAAGTGGCTGCGCGTCCACTGGACGGCTTGGCTAAACGGTACCCGGCCAGGCAGTCGGTTCCCTTTTTCCGTGACATGGACAGCGACGATGTAGCCTGCTGGGAGGCTGGCAAAGGCGAGCGCGTCGTCATCGTTCACGACTTTGCGGGGCCAGGCTGGGAGGCTTCTGGTGAGTACCCCAGGGGGTGCGTCGCCGGAAAATGCTGGCGCCATGCAAGCAGTTCTGCTGCGATCAGCACGGATCGATGACCGACATCCGAGACTCAGCGCGTCACGATCGGAAAATTCCCTCCACCCCGCTGGAGCAAGTCCAGCAGCCGTCTGAGCGCCTGCCCATCCCCCTGAACACGCACGTCGGACGCGTTGAGCGCCTCGGCGGGTCTGGCGGCACCGGACATCATGCGCATGAAGGCCGCGCGCGGCATGGCAAGGCTCACGTGGACCTGGCCTTGCACGGTGCCGGGCCGATGGTGCAGCACGGCGTTTTCCAGCCACAGGCCCCAACGTTCACCTGTGTCCGTGAGTTCCAGGTTCACCGCGATGTCCAGGCCGTCCGCAGCGGGACCGTCCAGGTAGGCGGCGACGGTTTCCAGGAAACGCCCGGTGGGCACATGCGGCAGCATGTCGGCCAAGGCCCCGCCGGGAGGCCGCGCGGCAGGCGGGCCTTCGCGCAGTTCGCGCGCACCAACCAGGTAGAAGTTTCGCCAGGAAGCCGATTCAGCCTGGTAGCCCATCTGCTCGAAGGCGCGCGCCTGCAGCACGCGGGCCGCTTCATTGCCGGCATCGGCCAGCACCACGTGGCGCAGCAGCTCGGCGGTCCATCGATAGTCACCCTGGTCAAAGGCGTGCCGTGCCCGCGCCACCGCCGCCTGCGCGCCCCCGGCCAGCTCCACATAGCGCCGCGCGGCTTCGCTCGGCGGCAACGGGTCGAGGTTGGCGGGATGCGCGTCGAACCAGCCGAGGTAGTACTGGTAGACGGCGCGCACGTTGTGCTTGATGGTGCCGTAGTAGCCGTGCGTCGCCAGCTGCGCATCGAGGCTGCGCGGCAGCCTCATTGTCTCGGCGATCTCCCCAGCCGTGAGCCCGCGGTTCATTCCGCGCACGGTTTGGTCGTGGATGTAGCGGTAGGTATCGCGCTGCGACTTGAGGGAATCGACGATGCGCGCGCGGCCCCAGACGGGCCAGTGATGCTGGTTGAACAGGACTTCGGCGTTGCCCACCTCCCCGATCATCATGTCGAGGTGCGCCGCCCACTGCAGAGCGTCGCGCACCCTGGCGCCGCGTAATGTGTACAGGTTGTGCAGCGTCTGCGAAGCGATCTCGGCGCCCGCGAAGGCCTTGCGCTCAGGCAGCGAGAACACCAGCTCGGCCGGCGCTTCGGCCCCGGGCACGTTGTGAAAGACGAAGCGCACGCCGTCCAACGTCAGTTCCTGTCGCGGCTGCTCGACCAGGACCGTGGGCGCCAGGATGCCGATGCGGCCCTGGGCCGACGCCTTGCCCAGGCCGTTGTCCACGAGTCCATTAGCGCGGCGCGGGAGATCCGCGCCGTACATGTAACCTGCACGGCGCCCCATCGCCGTCCCGGCTATGAGGTTCTCAACGGTGGCCTCTTCCATGAAGCCGGCCGGCGCCACCACGGGAAGGCGGCGCGCCTTCGCGTCGTCGGCCGATACCACGCCCAGTGCGCCACCGAAATGGTCAGCATGGCTGTGCGTGAAGATCATGGCAGTGACGGGCCGGTCACCGAGGTGCTGACGCGCGAAGGCCATCGCTGCGGCTGCTGTTTCGCGCACCGTCAGCGGATCCACCACGATCCACCCCGAGCGGCCTTCGATCAACGTGAGATTGGCCAGGTCGAAGCCGCGCAGTTGCCAGATTCCTTCACTGACCTTGAACAAGCCTGCCTGGTTGTTCAACCGCGCTTGGCGCCACAAACTGGGATTGACCGTGTCGGGCGCCTCGTCCTGCAAGAAGCCGAAGCTGTCGAAGTCCCAGACCACGCGGCCATCGGCGGCCTTGATCTGCCCGCTGGGCGCGGCAATGAGGCCGCGCCGTGCATCGGCCATGGCGTCGCCGTCCCGCAGGTCATGGGCACGCGCCACGCCTGCTTGATGGGCGCGCGTGGTCTGGGTCGCTGCGCCGGGAGCAGCAACCTGTGACGTAGGGGAGGAGGCAGTGCCGACGCAGGCCGACAGCATTGCTGCGGCAACGGTCACAGCGGCTGTGAGAGAAGGGAGTTTCATGCAACTGTACGGGCTCATGGCTGGCGAATGGGATCAGACCGAATTCAGCCCCACCTTCTTCATCATGGCGCTGGTGATGCGCATTTCATGCTCGATGCTCTGCCTCGTGACTCACGTGGTGCTCGCGCACCAACTCGACCACTCGCCATTCAGGAAATCCTGCAACCGGGCGCAGGCTGGGGGAAGGGGGTATGCGTTGATGATCGTCTCCCGGAATTGCCGCGCCGCATGGGCGGGCGAGCAGAGGCACTGTCCCAGAAGGAGCCTTCAAGCAGGAAATATCGTTTGCTGATGCCCATCGATCAAAAGAAGTGATACATCGGATTCGACGACAGCTTGCGGGCCGCGGCACGTGTGCTGGATGACAGCATCGTCGGCTGAATGCGGTCAGGAGCGGACCTTCGTCGCTGCCTCGCAACGAGGCCGCCGGGAGCGTGTGCGCACTGACCATGGGTGTTGATGTTGATTGCCGCCGAAATTTGACCCAGTGGGGGTGCGGATAAAAACTTGGACTGGTTTATGCTGCAAGTCCAAGGCTCACCCGGTATTCGATGGGGCTGAGAGAGCCAAGAGAGATCTTGATCCGCTTCTCGTTGTACCAGCGGACGTACGAGTCGAGCGCCTCGATGAATTGCTCAATGGTGGCGTTCTTCCAGTCTCGAGGATAGAACAGCTCGTTCTTCAGCCGACCGAAGAAGCCTTCGCAAGCTGCGTTGTCAGGTGAGCATGCCTTGCGAGACATCGAGCGGGTGAACTTCGCGTCGCTCATTCTTGATAGCCAGCCCGGCCAGCGGTAGTGGCCTCCTCGGTCGGAGTGCACCACGGGCCGATCGGCTGTGTCCGCCACCGTCTCGATGGCTGCATCCAGCATCGTGTTGACCAACTCGGCGTCCGGACTGGTCCCAATGGTCCAGCTGACGACCATTCCGTCGAAGCAGTCGATGATGGGCGAGAGGTACACCTTGCCAGCCGGGATCTGGAACTCCGTGATGTCCGTGAGCCATTTCTCGTTGGGGACCGCGGCCTGGAAGTCGCGGTTGATGAGGTTCTCAGGCGCTGGACTGATCTCGCCAAGGTATGACGCATACCTGCGCTTCCTGGGCTTTGGAACAACCAGGCTTTCCTGCTTCATCAACCGCTGCACGACCTTCTCGGAGATCGCGACATCCTGTCTGGTGAGCGATGCTTGCAGTCTGCGGTAGCCATAGCAGCGGTGGTTCGACTCAAAGATGTCGGTGATGGATTGCCGCACCTCAAGGTACTTGTCGCCCACCGCTGCACGGGCTCGATGGTAGAAGTACGAACTACGCGCAAGGTCCAACTGTGCAAGGAGCTCTGGCAGGCCATAGTGCTCCCTGAGGGCGTCAATCAGCAGTGTCTTCTCCCGGTTGGACAGGAGCTGCAGGTCGACGCCCAGGCCTTTTTTTAACAGTTCGTTGGCCTTGTTCAAGAGGTCCTGCTCGAGGCGCAGTTGCCTGACTTCGCGGCGCAACGACTCAACCTGGCGCTCGAGTTCGTCGCGCTCTTGAGACGGCGGCGATGGATTGGTGCGTTTCATGGATGCGGGTGCCTCACGTCCTAGAAGTTGGTTCTTCCAGTTGTACAGCGTTGGCCGGCACACGCCGAACTTGTCGGCTACAGCCTGGGCACTTTCTTCCCGCGTGCAAAGCTCCATGACTCCCGCTTGCATCAGCTTCCCGGAATACCTTCGTCGCCCCGTACTGCCGACGATAGCCCTTCTGGCCTCAGGAAGGGCCTCGCGAATCCAGGCGGTTAGCGTCCCTCTGCACGGGTAGCCCAGTGCCCTCATGGTGGCAGCAATGCAGCGGTCGTGAGTGAGGTAATGCTCGATAGCTGCCGCCTTTTGCTCCTGCGAGAACTTGGGTCTGCGGCCCGCATAGCCCGCTGGCAAGTCGAGCTTCTGCTGGTATTCGTTGTACCAGCCCTTCAGAGAATTTTTCGTTGGATAACCCAGCTGACGGATAGTGGGTCTGACGCGTTTGCCAAGCTTGATGTAGAGCTCAACCGCTCGAATCCGATCTTCGTAGGAATACATGAACTACCTCCTGGTAGTCCAAGTTTTCGTCCGCACCCCCCTAGGGTCAGAGGTCGGCGGAATCCAACATCTAGGCAGGCACGCACGCTGGAGCTGTCAGGATTTTTGTGTTCGAGGCGGTTGGTGAATTTGCCTCGACTGATTTCTCTGATGTCTTCAGGCCCCTGCCAGGCCGCCGGAGGCGCCCGGTTGAGCGATGTACTCATGCTCAACTTCCTGATTTTGCGTTGCCTTGGACCGCATGTGAAACGCTCTTTGTAGAGGATCGCGAATTGATTCATCGCCTCCTTCCAGTTGTGCGCTGCGCGTCCCCAGTCGGCCGTGATGTTGCGCAGCGCCAGCCAGATCAGCTTGGAAGCCGCATCGTCACTGGGGAAGTGCCCGCGCGACTTGATGATCTTGCGCAATTGCGCGTTGATGCTCTCGATCGCGTTGGTGGTGTAGATCACCCTTCGGATCGAAGGCGGGAAGGCGAAGAACGGAATCACCCTGTCCCATGCGCGGCGCCAAGCGGCCACCACGGTCGGGAACTTGGTGCCCCAGGGGCCTTGCGCGAAGGCGGCCAGTTCGGCCTCGGCGGCCTCGGCGCTGGCGGCCGTGTAGATCGGCTTGATGGCCGCGGCCAGCAGCTTGCGGTCCTTCCAACTCGCGTAGTCCAGCGAGTTGCGTATCAGGTGCACGATGCACGATGCACGATGCACGTTTGCAGCGTTGTCGCCGGATACACCGCAGCCAGCGCCTCGGGCATGCCCCTCAGGCCGTCGGTGACGGCGATGAGGATGTCACCCACGCCGCGAGTCTTCAGATCGTTGAACACCTTCATCCAGAACTTGGCGCCCTCGGTGCCCTCGATCCAAAGCCCCAGGATGTCCCTCGTGCCGTCGGGCAGCACGCCCAACGCCAGGTAGATGGCCTTGTTGCGCACCACCGCGTCTTCCTTGATCTTCACGCGCAGCGCGTCGAAGAAGACCACCGGGTACATCGGCTCCAGCGGCCTGGACTGCCAGGCGCCCACCTCGGCCATGACGGCGTCGGTGACCGAGCTGATGAACTCGGGCGACACCTCCACGGCGTAGCTCTCCAGCAGGAAGCCCTGGATCTCGCGCATGGTCATGCCGCGCGCGTACATGGCCACGATCTTGTCGTCAAAACCGGTGAAGCGGCGCTCGTGCTTGGGGATGAGCACCGGCTCGAAGCTGCCTTCGCGGTCGCGCGGCACTTCGATGCGAAGCGGCCCGTCGCCGGCCAGGACAGTCTTGGCGCTGCGGCCGTTGCGCTGGTTGGGGCCGCTGGCTTCGGGCTTGGTGGCGCCGCTCGGGTAGCCCAGGTGGTGTGACATCTCGGCGCCCAGAGCGCGCTCGATGAGCGCCTTCTTGAACGCGGCCGTCGCCTCGTTGACGGCCTCGCCGGTCATCGGGCCCGAAACAAACTGCTCAATCAGCTCTTTGGCACTTTGGCAATCGACGGCAGTGCCGCCATCCGGGCGGCGATCGCCGCATTCTTCGCTTTTGTCTTGCTTACTGGCATACATGCTTCCTGTCGTCATGTTATGCCTCGAACACAAAATTCAGGACAGGCTCGGCACGCTGAATAAAATCAGCCATGTCCGCCGCTTTAGTCCCACGCCCCCAGTGCACCGCTTGCCTGCGCCCGCTCAGCGCCTGCATTTGCCGCTGGGTCGCGCCCACCGCCCACGCTGTGGAGGTACTAGTGCTGCAGCACCCGCTGGAGGTACATCAGGCCAAAGGCAGTGCCCGCCTGCTGCACCTCAGCTTGGCGCACTGCCGCTTGGTGGTGGGTGAGGCATTTGCAGTGCCCGTCTGGCCGGCGGACGGAAAGCACACGCTGCTGCTGTACCCAGACAGTCTGCAAGATACCGCCCCGGACCTGTCGGTCCCACCCTCGATACCGCCCGAGTGGCCGCAAGCCCAGTCGCGCGACCTCCGCCTGATCGTGTTGGACGGCACCTGGCGCAAAAGCCGAAAGATGCTCTACCAAAGCCCCCCACTGCAACAGTTGCCCCGCTTGGCCCTGCACAACCTGCCGCCTTCGCACTACCGTATCCGCAAAGCCCATGGGCCCGACCAACTGTCCACGTTGGAGGCGACCTGCTACGCCTTGTGCCAACTGGAAGGCGGTGCGGCGCTGTTCCAGCCCTTGTTGAATGCCTTCGACGGGTTTGTAGAGTACTTGGAGCAGGCTGGCGGGCCGCAAAACAAAGCGAAAAGTCCTGCCCTCGACCAACGGTGACGGGTTCATTTAAGTGAGCAGCCAAATGGATGGCTTTTTGGCCGCCTCTGCCCCGTAGTCAGACCGAACGCTGCTTCAGCACGGTCGGCTCACCAGGAGAACCTAACCAGAGTTGAACAAGGTAATGATCGTTGCCGTCAAGACCGTCCGCCGACCGCGTACTTAGCCCAGAAGATGACAGCCTGACTCGATAGATGCCCGGCTCCAGCGGAATGCGATCAGCATCGGGGAAATAGTCGGTGCAGCCGGCGACCACCAGAGGGCCTGTGGTGACGACCAACGCCCCCTCAACGACATGGTCGAAGTCTGCGAGGTTATGGGAAGGCTCTGCATCATGGACCTCAAGCGTGACAGGGACCTCCATGTTGCCAGCGGTGCCAATGCCGATCATCCCGGTCGCGACTGCAAACATCCGCTCCGTTGCTGCCTCGTCCCAAGCTTCTCCCAGGTTTGCGTCCGCAGCCTCGTCCTGGAGATAGAACTGGAAATAGTCAGCGAAAAGTTCAAGGTCGTAGGATTTCATTGCGCGTCTGCCTTTGACCCAATTTTGTTTGGAACCGCGTACGCCCGGTTCTGGCCGAATTCTGCCCACAGGCGCGCGTTCGGGTCTGGCCGCATACTGCCTAACCGTACAAGATTGCTGCACCCGCGAAGTAAGCCGCGATCAGCGCTGCTGCAAGAAGCTTTGCGATATACACAAGCCTTTCAGGCGACAGCCTGATCGTCATCGGATGTTCGTCAGGCAACACCTTCCTCAGCACCCAAGCACCGAGGAACAATAGAGCGAATAGTGTCGCGCAGGCGAGTAAGAAGAAGCCGTAGATGATGCTCTTGCCGCTCAATTCCATACTCAATCAACTTTCCGCATTAAAGCTTGGATGTCTCGTCCGGGCCGACTCCGGCCGACGCACGACTGGTGCAGCGACCAAGGCAGTCGTCGCGCTCCCCAAAAGCGCATGGCAATGGACGCTCGACAACTCGGCACGCTCTCTAGCGGAAATTCTCGAACACCACTTCTGCGACCGAAGGAACTATGAGGATCTCGTCGTCCAGCGACCATTCGGCGGCGCGCGCGGCGAGGGCGGCCGGGACCAGCGGCGATCCGCCTGGGCCCGATGGCACGTCATAGGTTGCGTGGCCATCATGCGGAAGAATGACGCCGTACCCGCGCTGCATGGCGGAACGCGCAGTGGCGGCAACGCACATTTCGGAGAGCACGCCGCATATCGCGATGTTTTGAATTCCTTTGGCCTTCAGCAACGTGTGCAGTTCGGTGCCCATGAAGCCGTCGTCCTCGCTTTTGCGGACGACCTGATCTCCCTTTTGGGGCACAAAGTACAGCTGCCAGCCTGCGGTGTCTGGCTCGTCGACAGCGCCGGGCGGGCCATCGTTCTGCAGGAATATCACCGATGCATTTGCCACTCTTGCACGCTCGAGAAGTGACTCCAGCGCGGGCAGTAGCGCGGTGCTGGCGGGCACGGCTCGGGGGCCTTCGACAAAGCCGAACTGCACATCGACCACGAGCACGGCCTGCGCCGCGACTGCGCACCTGGCGTCACTTTTCGTGGCGAATTCGGCTTCCGTCTGGCCGCTTTTCATGGGGAACAAACTCGATTTTCCTTTGGCGAGGTCTTGGATTGTGAGTGCAGCGCGAACGGCGCTTCTGGCCAAACTCTGACCCGGCCGCAAGTGCACATTCGAGCGGTCGGGCAGGATTCTGGAGCATGGCACTGGCTGGTCTTGGCTGGACTTGGAAGTCTGCCTTGAGCAGCGACAGTCCGCTTCCGCTGCATCGCAGCCTCAACGTCTCGAATTTCACCGGCAGCTCCCAGCCATCACCTACACGAAATGCCGGCCGCCCAGGCGCGCCGAGTCATGTGGGCGAACGGCACATGCAAACCAAACGTCACATTTCAGTCATGCGCGCCAGATAGGCTCGCCCCTCAATGACACGTACTTCCGCATCGGGCAGTGCCCTGACACTGTCCTGGTGCCTCGTCATGGCGCTGGTGGTGAGTGCAACAGGTCTCGCCGCCGCACAGGCCGCTACCTCCGCCGGTGGCATGGTCATGCGGTTCGACCTGCCGGCCCAGCCGCTCGAAATCTCCCTGTCGGTCTTCGGCCGCGTCACGGGCCACTCAGTGCTCGTGGCGAGCAGCGTCACGGCCGATCGCGAGGCCGCGGCGGTGCATGGCGACTTCACGCCGCGCGAGGCGCTGCAGCAAATGCTGGCCGGCACCGGCCTGGTGGCGCGCTATTCGGGCGCCGACGCGTTCACGCTGGTACCCATCGCGCCGCGCGAGGAGGGAGAGGCTTCGCAAGGCCCAGCGCCGGAGGGTGAAGGCACGGCCGCCGCCACCGCAGCGGCCCGCGCGCAGGCCGGCTATGCGGGGGTGCTGCAGGCCTCGATCACGCGCGTGCTCTGCATCGCGCAGCCCGACGCCTTCGGCCGCTACCGCCTCGGCCTCCAGCTGTGGATCGATGCGGCGGGCGCAGTGAGCGACGCCCGCGTGCTGCAGGGCAGCGGCCTGGCGCCGCGCGATGCGGCGGTGCTCACTAGCCTTCGCGCGATGGCGCTCGATGCACCGCCGCCGCCGGGCCTGGCGCAGCCCGTGACGATCCTGCTGACGCCGCGCGCCGCCCCCGCGCGCGACTGTCGTCCCTACGAGCGCGCCGCGCGCGCGCTGAAGTAGAAGAAGGAAGGCCGCCGGACCATGCCCGATTCGATCAAGGCAGCGCTGCGCGCGCTGTTCCTCTCGCGCTATGCGCAGTTCAGAAAGCACCTGCAGATCCGGCTCGGCTCCGAGGACCTGGCCAACGATGCGCTGCAAGAGGCCTACCTGCGCGTGGAGACCAGCAACGTGCGCACTGCGGTGCGCTATCCCTCGGCCTACCTGTTCCGCATTGCGCTCAACGTGGCGGAAGACCAGCGCAAGCGCAATTCGCGGTTGCTGAGCGTGGGCGAGGTCGATGCGCTGCACGACATGGTCGACGAGATGGCCGACCCCGCGCGCGGTGCCGAGGCGCGCAACGAGCTCGAGGCGCTGGAGCGCGCGCTGGCCGAGCTGCCGCGGCGCCGCCGTGCCATCGTGCTGGCCGCGCGCGTGGACGAGATGCCGCACAAGGACATCGCGGCGCGCTACGGCGTGTCGGCGCGCACGGTGGAGAAGGAATTGCGCGCCGGGCTGGCGCATTGCTGCGAGCGATTGGGAAGAGATTTCATCCAGCGCTTCGGTCCCGGCGCGGGAAAACAGTCTAAGCGTGATGGCAGTTGAACGACCCGAAGAAACATCCGCGGAGACCGACCCCATGAACGCCACGCACCTTCAACGCGAAGCGCAGGCATGGGTCGTGCGGCTGGGCTCGCACCAGGTGACGGACGAGGACGCACAGGCCTTTCGCCGCTGGTGCGCGCAGAGCCGCGCGCATGCCAACGCCTTCGTCCAGGCGCGCGAGGTCTGGCAGGCCATGGCGCCGGCGGCGCTGCGCGTGCGCCGGCACGAACAACTGCAACAACAACGCAGCAAGGCCGATGCGCGCATGCCCGTCGCGGGACGGCGGGCGCTGCTCGGGGGCGCGGTCGCGGCGTCGGTCGCCTACCTCGCGGTGTCGCCGCCGCTCGGGCTGTGGGCGCCGGCCACCGAATGGGGCGCCGACTACCGCACCGGCACCGGCGAGCAGCGCGAGGTGGCCATGGGCGACGGCACGGTGCTGCAGCTGAACACGCAGACGAGGGTCAACGTGCAGCGCGCCGGCAACGGCACGGGCGAGGGCGGCGACGTCATCGAGCTCTTGGCGGGCGAGGCCGAGGTGCTGGCGGGCACCTCGGGCGCGGCGCGCATCACCGTGTCGGCGGCGGAGGGCCGAGTGTCGGCGCTGCGGGCGCGCTTCAACATCCGCCACCTCGACGGCGAGGTCTGCGTCACCTGCCTGGCGGGCCAGGTCGAGGTGGCGCGCGGCACGCAGCAGGTGCGGCTGGCCGAAGGGCGGCAGCTGCGCTACGGCGTCGCCGGCCTGGGCAGGCCCGCGCCGGTGGACACCGCCCCGGTCAGCGCATGGCGGCGCCGGCAGCTGGTGTTCAACGAGGTGCCGCTCGCCGAGGTGGTGGCCGAGGTCAACCGCTACCGGCGTGGCCGGCTCGTGCTCACGAGCGAGGCGCTGGGCCGCAGCCGGGTGCAGGCGAGCTTCTCGATCGACCGGCTCGACGACGTGGCGTTCCTGGTGCGCGACGTGTATGGCGCCGAGCTCACGCAGCTGCCGGGCGGCATCGTGCTGCTGGGCCTGCCTGCAAACGCGTGAGCGCCGCGCGTATGAAGATTTCGTGACATGGTGCAGTCGCGCCCGGGTGCCGCTGTCATAGCTCGGTAGACCACGGGCCGGCCGATTTCCGGGTGCGCTTCGTGGCAGCGATCGAGCAGCAATGAAACACGAACCCATGGAAGTCCGCATGCAACGCAGCAGCACCCGCAGCACGGTGGCCCGGCGCCCGACGAATCCGCCGTCCTTCGCCTTTGCCTTCGCCTTTGTTCCGAAGGCCCGGCTCACCCCCATGGTCCACGCCATCGCGCTGATGCTGGCCGCGGGCGCGGCGGCTTCCGATGCACAGGCGCAGCAGGCCTTCAGCGGCGCATGGATGGCGCAGAAGAACATGGCGCAGAGCGCCGCCATCGCCACCGGCCGCCTGCCCAACGGCATGCCGGCCTCGATGCTCACCAGCCCCCAGGCGCAGCAGCAGCGCGCCAACGAGCAGCTGCAGCGTTCCATCGGCAACCTCAACCTCACGGCGCGCACCATCGCAGCGCAGCAGGCCGCGCAGGAAGCCGCGCGCCGCGCGGCGCTCGCCGCTGGCGGGGGCGTGCCCGACGGCATGGCCGAAGGCGGCCTGCGCGTCGACACGAACAGCCTCACGGCCGGCTGGGCCAATGCGAATGCGCCGGTGCAGACGCAGGAGGGTGGGCGCACGCAGGTCACCGTCACGCAGACCGGCGAGCGTGCGGTGCTGAACTGGGAAAGCTTCAACGTCGGGCGCAACACCACGCTGCGCTTCGAGCAGCAGCCGAGCTGGGCCGTGCTCAACCGCGTGAACGACCCGCAGGCGCGGCCGTCGCAGATCCAGGGGCAGATCCAGGCCGACGGCACCGTGATGGTGGTCAACCGCAACGGCATCGTGTTCAGTGGCAGCAGCCAGGTGAACACGCGCAACCTGCTGGCCTCGGCCGTGGGCATGACCGACGCGCAGTTCCAGCGCGGCATCTACAGCCAGGCGCTGGGCACGGGCCATGTGCCGACGCTGGCCAACGACCTCGTGGTGACGCCCACCGCGTCGTCGCACGGCGCGGCCACGGCCGACGTGGTGGTGGAGGCGGGTGCGCGCATCGAGACGCGCAAGCCGCAGACCGTCACCGAGGGCGGCGGCTACGTGCTGCTGGCCGGCCGCGAGGTGCACAACCGCGGCGCCATCGTCACGCCGGCCGGGCAGGCCACGCTGGCGGCCGGCGACAGCTTCGTGATCCGCAAGGGGCTGGGCACCGACGGCAACCTGCAGTCGAGCACGCGCGGCAACGAGGTGACCCCGGCGCGCGTCGAGGGCAGCGCGGCCGGCCGGGTGTCGAACAGCGGGCTGATCCAGGCGCTCACGGGCGACATCACGCTGACCGGCCACAGCGTCGAGCAGGCCGGCGTGCTGGTGTCGAGCACCAGCGTCAACACACGCGGCACGCTGCACCTGAACGCGGCCGGCGATGCCGACGCACGCGTCACGCTCGCGCCGGGCAGCGTCAGCGCGGTGCTGCTCGACGACAGCAACGCGACGGCGCTCGACGTGCAGCGCGACACGCTGCTGAAGGAGTCGGCGATCCTTTCGGACGGCGCCTACAACCGGCGCGACCAGTCGCTGGTGCAGATCGCCTCCAGTGGCGACGTGACCTTCGAGGCCGACTCGATGACGCTCGCCACTGGCGGCCAGGTCAACGTGACTGCGGCGCGCCGCGTGCAGCTGGCCGAGCGCGCGGCGATCGACGTGGCGGGTGCGGTAGGCGTGCGCGTGGCCATGGCGTCGAACAACGTCGAGGTCAACGTGCAGGGCAACGAGCAGCGCGATGCGCCCGGCAACCGCGACAGCAAGAACCTCAACAACGCCAACCTCTGGATCGACCGCCGCTACCTGGTGCGCGTGCCGGCCGGCACCCAGGGCCATGCGACCGACCGCTGGTACACCGGCGGCGGGCTGCTCGAGGTCAGCGGCTACCTCAACACCGACGGCCACGGCATCGGCGAATGGGCTGCGTCGGGCGGCACCGTGGCCTTCGCAGGCGGCGAGCTGGTGACGCGCGCGGGCTCGGCCATCAACGTCTCGGGCGGCTCGCTCGACGTGCAGACCGGCATGCTCAAGCAGAGCTGGCTCAAGGGCCGCGACGGCCGGCTCTACAACCTGTCGAGCGCGCCGGGCGACATGCTCTACGACGGCGTGTACCGCGGCTTCGAGAGCCTGCACCAACGCTGGGGCAAGAACACCACCGATTTCTTCTACAACCCGTTGATCGCGCCGCGTGAGCGGCTCGAGAACGGCTACACCGTGGGCCGCGACGCGGGCCGCGTGATCGTCGGCACGCGGTCGGCGGTGCTCGAAGGCCACATCGACGCCACGGTGTTCCAGGGCGAGCGCCAGCGCAATGCGCCCGATGCGGGACTCGATGGCTACCGGCAGTCGCAGAACGCGGCGCCGCGCGCGGGCCAGCTCGTCATCGGCCGGCTGCAGCCGGTGGTCGATGCCGCCACCGGCGCGCTGCGCGACAGCCCGCAAGCGCTGGCCGAGCGCATCGACATCGGCGCGGTGCAGCGCATCGCGCAGGACCTGCAGCTCGACGACGCGCTGCCCTCCGAACTCGACGGCAAGATCGGCATCGACGCGGGCTGGCTCAGCGGCCTGCGCCTGGGCGGTTTCAAGGCCTATGCCGCAGGCGGCATCCGCGTCGACGCCGACGTGACGATGGCGCCCGGCGGCAGCATCGCGCTGCATGCCACGCAGGTCGACGTGAACGCCGACCTGACGGCGCGCGGCGGCAACATCGCGCTCGGCAACATGGTTGGCCGGCTGCAGACCGGCAGCACCACCAACTGGCTCGACCAGCCGATCGCCGCGATGCCGCCCGAGGGCTACACGCCTGGCGTCACGCTGGCCGGAGGCACCACGCTCGACACGCGCGGCCTGTGGACCAACCTGCGCAACGAGCCGGCCGACATCGGCGGCCTGCCCTACATGAACGGCGGCAGCGTCTCATTCGCCAGCACCGGCGACCTGAACCTGCACGCAGGCTCGGTGATCGACACCTCGTCGGGCGCCGCGTTGATGGCCAACGGCGCGCTGCAGGGCGGACGCGGCGGCGACATCACGCTGCGCTCGAACCAGTACGATAGCACCGGCCGCGGCGCGGGCGCGCTGCTGCTCGACGGCACGCTGCGCGGCCACGGCGTGAAGGGCGGCGGCACGCTGACGATCGACACCGGCATTGGCGTGGCCATCGGCGGCGGCGTGCTCACGCATGCGGGCCGGCTCACGGCGGGCGAGGCGGTGCCGGTGCACCTCACGCTGGCCGAGGCCTTCACCGTTCCGGCGGGCACTGTGCTGCCCGCGGATTTCAGCTACATCGCCAACACCGTCGCGCCGGGCGAGGCGCTGAAGGTAGCGCCGATGTTCACCGCCGCGCGCAGCTACACGCTGCCGGCCGACTGGGTGGTGCCGGCCGCGACCGTGGCCTGGGAATACGTCAACGTCTACACGAAGAGCGGCACCTTCTACCAGAGCGGCAGCACCGTGCCTGCGGGCACCGAGCTGGTCAACATCAACGGCACGATGGCGCCGGGCTATGTGGTGCCCGCCGACGCGTTCCCCAACGGCATGCCGGTGTCCGACTACACCGCCACCGTCGCCGCGGGCACGCCGTTCGCGCGCGACCTGGTGCTCGGCGAAGGCGCACTGCTGCTGGCCGGCACCCGGCTGCCGGTCGATGTGGCGGTCAAGCCGCTGCTGGTGCTCGGCGACAGCCTGTTCCGCAGCGGCTTCTCGCGCTACGCGGTGGGCGCGCAGCAGGGCGTGCAGGTGGCCGCCGGCGCACGCGTCGACGTGGCCATGCCCGTGCTGCGTGCCAACCCGGCGGCGGCTCTGGCGACGGCCACCGGCGCCGACCCATCGGCCGTGCTGCAGCCGTGGCTGCCGCCGCTGTGGCAGGAAGATCCGCTTGCCGGAGTGCTCACGCAGCGCGCGGGCGCCGACCTGGCGCTCGGCGCGGGTTCGGTCTACAGCCAGGCGCCGCTGGTGGTGGGCCGCGGTGCCACGATCTCGGTCGACCCGGGCCGCTCGCTCACGCTCACGGGCAATGCGCAGATCACCATCGACGGCACGCTGAATGCCTGGGGCGGCCGCATCGGCGTGCTGCCGGGCGGCTTCGGCATCGGCAACGACGCAGACCGGCCGTCGGGCACGGCCAATGCCACCTCGATCTGGATCGGCGACAACGCGGTGCTCGACGCCGCGGGACGCGCGACGACGGCCATCGATGCGCACGGGCGCAGCTACGGCCATGTGGGCGAGGGTGGTCGCATCGAGATCGGCGCGGCCCATGTCGACGGCGCCCGCGAGGTCGATGCGGCCGACGCCTTCGTGGTGCTGCGGCCCGGTGCGCGGCTCGATGCCTCGGGCGCGGCCGCACGGCTCGACGTGCCGGGCTACGGCGTGCGCGAGGTGGCCACCGACGGCGGCGTGATCGCGCTGAGTTCGTACCGCGGGCTGTTCCTCGACGGCGACATGCGCGCCGCGGCGGGCGGCGCGGGCGCGGCCGGCGGCACGCTGGCGCTGAACCTCGAAACACCGAACTACGGCCCGGTCGGCCGGCAGGACCTGAAAGGCATCAACGTCGAGGACGCGGTGCGCGTGCCGCGCGAACTGGTGCTGGCGCAGGTGCAGGGCGACAGCGGTCTCTCGGGCGAACTCGCGCCCGGCGAGCGCGAGGCCGCGCTGGCCTTCGGCCGCGCACGCATCGGCGTGGACCGCATTGCCGCGGGCGGCTTCGACAATCTCTCGCTGCTGGCCAACGGCCTCGTGAGCTTCGACGGCAGCGTCGACCTGCGCCTGGGCCAGAGCCTGCACCTCGCGGCCAGTGCCATCGGCCTGGCCGAAGGCAGCGCCACCGATGCGCAGGTGCGCCTGGCCGCGCCCTCGATCCGTCTCGCGGGCAGCACGCGCGGCCAGGAAGAGGGCGAGATCATGCCGAACCCGGTGCGCGGCTCGCACAACGGCGGCGCCGGTGCCGGCGCGCTCGGCCTGCCGCTGGTGGCCCAAGGCTCGGGCCTGGCGCTCGATGCGCAGCTGATCGACATCGTCGGCCAGTTCAACGTCGGCGCGCGCGGCGACATCGTGCAGAACGCGGGCGATCCGCTCGCGGTCGAGCGCCTGGCCTTCGACCAGATCGTGATGCGCACGCGCGGCGACCTGCGGCTGTCGCAGGCTGCGGCGTTCTATACGCCCGGCAGCTTGCGGCTCGCGGCCTCGCAGATCTATCCCGCCATGAACGACAGCGGCAGCTTCGTGGTGGGCGAGCGCGGTGCGTTCAACCAATTCGGCACGCTGGAGCGCGAGTTCGATCCCGCGCGCAGCCTCGACATCGAGCGCATCGATCCCGCGGCCGCGCTGCCGGCGCAGCCGTACTCGGTGTTCGGCCGACTGAGCTTTGCCGCGGCCACCATCAACCAGGGCGGCGTGGTGCGAGCGCCGCTGGGCGAGATCGTGCTCGGCGCGGTCGCGGTGCCGGCGCTCTCGGGCGCAGTCAACCTGCTGCCCGGCAGCGTCACCTCGGTCAGCGCCAACGGCCTCACCATGCCGTACGGCGGCACGCTCGACGGGCTGAGCTACCTGCACGACGGCAAGGACGTCGAGTGGAAGGGCGTGGGCAACGACCCGTCGATCACGCTGGCCGCGCACGCGGTCGACGTGCAGCAAGGCGCGGTGCTTGACCTGCGCGGCGGCGGCGAGCTCACGGGCGCGGCGTTCCTCGCGGGGCGCGGCGGCTCGACCGACGCGCGCCTGAATCCGCTGGTGCAGACCAGCGCGCGCGGCAGCTTCACGCTGCCGGGCCTGGCCACCAACCCGGTGTACGCCATCGTGCCCGGCGCACAGGCCGGCTACGCGCCGCTGGTCAACGAGCACGGCGCCGGCGACCCGGCGCTGGGCCGGCAGATCACCATCGGCGCGGGCGTGCCGGGCCTGCCCGCCGGCACCTACACGCTGCTGCCGTCGACCTTCGCCCTGCTGCCCGGCGCGTTCCGCGTCGAGCTCAACGGCCTCGCGTCCAACGTGCCGCCCGCGGGCGTGACGGTGCCGATGCGCAACGGCTCCTACGCGGCCGCCGCGCAGATGGGCACGGCGCACACCGCGCTGCGCGATGCGCTGCCCACGCAGGTGTTCCTCACGCCGGCCGACACGCTGCGCAGCTATTCGCAGTACAACGAGACCAGCTACGCCGCCTTTGCCATCGCAATGGCCGAGCGCAACGGCGTGCCGCGCACGGTGCTGGAGCGCGACGCGAAGATGCTGCGCTTCGATCTGGTCGCGCCCAGCCGCGCCGGCGCGATCGAGGCCATCGGCGACGTGCCCGCGCTGCGCTTCGCCGGCCAGGCCGACTACGCCCCGGCCGCGGGCGGTTTCGGCGGCAGTGCGCTGCTGGTCGGCGGCTATGGGCAGAGCTACGAAGTGCTGGCCGACGGCGCCGCACCCACGCCCGACTTCGCGGGCGTCTCGGTGCATGCCGGCGCGCTCAACGCGATCGGTGCGCCGCGCCTGGGCATCGGCGCGCTGCCGAGCGTCTCTTACATCGACCACACCGGCAGCTCGCAGCGCGCCAACATCGCGCGCTTTCTCACCGGCGCCAGCAGCATCGTGCTGCGCGAGGGTGCAGTGCTGCGTGCCGGCGAGGTCTACCTCGTCACCAACACCAAGGCCGGCGGCATCGTCGTCGAGCAGGGTGCGGGCATCAACACACTGGGCCGCGGCCGCGCGGCCTGGGATTCGCGCGACGGCTTCGTCTATGCGCCGGGCACGGTCAGCGTGCTGGCGGTGTCCAACGGCTGGCTCGACCTGCTGGCGCCGGAGTTCAGCGCCTCGCCCGACGCGGGCGCGGGGCGCATCGACATCGGCGTTTGCGCCACCGGGTCGCTGTGCCACGGCACGACGCAGCTCTATTCCGAGGGCACGCTGGCCGCTTCCACCGACCAGCGCTTCGAGCTGCGCGAAGGTGCGCGCTACGGCACGCGCAACCTCGTGCTGTCGGTGGGTGGCATCAACGTCGGCAGCGACGCCGCCCTGGCCGCTGCGGCCGCGCGCAATGCACTGCCACCGGGCCTCACGCTGAACCAGGACATCCTCGACCGGCTGCTGCGCGGCGACACCTCGAACGGCGCACCCGCGCTCGAGAACCTGGTGCTCACCGCGCGCGACGCGGTCAACTTTCACGATTCAATCACGCTGTCGACCATCGACCCCGCCACCGGCCGCTCGTCGCTCGAGCGGCTGGTGCTCGGCGCGCCGGCGATCTATGGCGCGGGCGGCGCCGATGCGGTGGCGCGCATCCACACCGGCATCCTGGTGTGGAACGGCGCCGCCACGCCACCGGGCCTGGTGGCCGCGGGCGGTGCGGGCACAGGCAGCGGCCGGCTGCAGATCGACGCCAACCAGATCGAGTTCGGCTACGGCCCCAACAGCCGGCCCGACACCATCCACGACGTGGACCGCCTGGTGCTCGGCTTCAAGGACGTGGTGTTCAACGCCAGCGAGCGCGTCACGGCCAACCACACGGGCTCGCTCTCGGTGTACCAGTCGCAAGGCGCCTGGGACGATGCGTCGAAGGGCTACGCCTTCAGCGGCGGCAACCTGCGCATCGAGACGCCGCTGCTCACCGGCCAGGCCGGCTCGGTGAACAGGATCAAGGCGGGCGGCGACATCGTGGTCGCCGCGCCGGGCAGCATGGCGGCGCCCGCGCTCACGGGCCCGGCGCTCGCCGAGGCGCTGGGCGCGGAGATCGGCCTCGACGCCGGCGGCCGCCTCACGCTCGACAGCCGCATCGCGCTGCCGAGCGGCAAGCTCACGGCCTCGGCCGGGGGCGACGTGCGCCTCGAAGACGGCGCGCAGCTCGACCTCGCGGGCCGTCGGATCGACTTCTTCGACGTGCCCAAGTACAGCTGGGGCGGCGACGCGATCCTCGAGAGCCGCGGCGGCGACGTGCGCCAAGCGGCGGGCTCGCGCGTCGACTTGTCGGCCGAGCACAACCGCGCGGGCAAGCTCACGGTGCTGGCGCTGGGCGAAGGCGCCGGCACGGTCGCGCTCGACGGCGCCATCGCCGGTGCGAGCAGCGGCGCGTACGACGCGGGCGGCACGCGCGTGCCCTACGCGGCCGGCGGCGCCGACATCCGCGGCCAGCACATTGACGACTTCGCGGGCCTGAACCGACGCCTCACCGAAGGCGGCGTCATCGGCAGCCGCAGCTTCCAGCTCAAGCAGGGCGACCTGGTGCTGGGCGACGAACTCAAGGCGCGCGAGATCAGCGTCTCGGTCGACGGCGGCCGGCTGGCCGTCGACGGCACGGTGGACGCGAGCGGCGCGCAGGCCGGCAGCATCCGGCTGGCCGCGCGCGACGGCGTCACGCTCGGCGCCACGGCGGTGCTCGACGCGCACAGCCGCGTGCTGCGCCTGGACAGCTACGGCGAGGTGATCGAGGCGCCCAACCGCGCCGTGATCGAGATCGATGCCGGCAGCGGCCGGCTCGTGCTCGCGAGCGGCGCGCGCATGGATGTGCGCGCCGGCACCGACGGTGCGGCGCTGTCGCTGGGAACGGTCGAACTCAGTGCGCAGCGGCTGGGCGGCGCGCGCGGCAACGACATCGCGATCGACGCGGGCGGCACGCTGAAGATCGACGGCGCACGCGCCGTCACCGTGAACGGTTTCTGGACCTACAAGGACGCCGCGCCCGGCACCGATGCCGCGGCCGACGGCCGGCCCTACCAGGTGGTGAACCAGGCCTATCTCGACGCCAAGCATGCCGACAGCCAGGCCTTCATGACCAACGTGCTCGCCAACGGCGGCCTCATGAACACCCGGCTCGCGGGCCTGCGTGCCTACGGCGACGTCTTCCACCTGCGCCCCGGCGTTGCGATCGTGAGCGCCACGCCCGACGGCGACCTGCACATCGACGGCGACATCGACCTGTCGGGCCACCGCTATGCGAGCGTGAACCCGCACACGCCGCAAAAAACCGGCGTGCACGGCTCCGGCGAATCGGGCGCGCTGGTGCTGCGCGCGGGCGGCAACCTCAACGTGTACGGCAGCATCACCGATGGCTTCGACACCTCGGTGCTGCAGCCGACGCCGAGCGACCGCGGCTGGGTGCTCATCAAGGGCCGCGTGCCCTGGGGTGGTGACCTCGTGGTGCCGCGCGGCGGCGTGGCCGAGTTGGCCGAGGGCACCTTCTTCCAGCCGGGCCGCACGCTCAACTACGCCTTGCCGATGCAGGCCATGAGCCTTCGCGCCGGCACCGTGCTGGCCACGACCGCCACGCTGGCCGAAGACTTCGTGCTGCCTGCGGGCACGGTGCTCGGCGGCGCGGTGCGCGATGCGGCGGGCAACGTGCTGCATGCGGCCGGCACCGTGCTGGCCACGGCCGTGACGCTGCAAAGCGGCATGAAGCTGGACGCCGGCAACCGCCTGCCCGGCGGCGCGCGCGTCGCGGCCATGACCTGGCCGGCCGGCGTGCCGCTGCCGTTCCCGATCGGCGCCGTCAACGACACGCCGAGCCCCGACTACGACGGCGACGGCCTGCCCGACGCGCCGGCCAACGGCGTGATCCTGGCCGGCTCGCTCAAGCTCGCCAAGGGCGCCGTGGTGCCCGCCGAGACCTTGGTGCTGCTGCCGGGCGGCGTCGACTTCGTCAACCTGCGCCCGGCCGATGCCGGCGGCGACCAGGGCCGCAACCTGGCGCTCGCGCCGATGCTGGCCGAAGGCTCGCAGTCGTGGTCGATGCGGCTCGTGGCCGGTGCCGACACCGGCGCCGCCGACACCCGCGCGCTGCGTACGCGCCAGGCCAACGGCCAGCTGCTGCTGGCCGACACGCACTACGGCATGGGCAGCGGCCTCGCGCTGCAGCTGCCGACGCCGGGCGTGTCCGGGCAGTTCTACTGGATGGGCGATTCGCTCAACCAGATCGGCTATGCGCCGGGCACGCCCATCAACGTCGACGAATGGGGCGGCGAAGAAGCGGTGCTGGGCATCAACGACTGGGGCCTGGGCAACCTCGTGACCTGGGCGCCCGAAGGCGAGGCGCCCAAGACCGTGCCGCTGCCGGCCACGCAGCAGCTCTTCAGCGTGCTGCGCACCGGCACCGGCGACCTCGACCTGCTCGCGGGCGGCGACTTCACGATGAGCTCGCCGTACGGCGTGTACACCGCGGGCACGCAGGCCAAGGGCGTGGACGCGGCCTACAACCTGCCGCGCGCCCGGGTTCGCGACACGGTGCTCGGTGCCGACGGCGCGGCGTACGAGCCCTTCGTCGACGGCGGCACGCAAAGCCTCTACCGCGCCTGGTATCCGGAGCACGGCGGCAACGTGCTGGTGCGCGCGCAGGGCGACGTGCGCGGCGACCTGATCGGCCGGCCGAGCAACCAGACGCGCACCGACGCCATCGGCGTCATCCGCCCGATGATGGCCGCAAGCACCGACGTGGGCAACTGGCTCTGGCGCCAGGGCACCGGCAGCGCCGTGGCCGGCAGCGAGGGCGTGCCCACCGCATGGTGGATCAACTTCGGCAGCTACGTGCCCGGCCCGAGCACCGCCTACGACCTGTTCGGCACCGTGCCGTTCATGACGGGCTTCACCGGCATCGGCACGCTCGGCGGCGGCAACCTCGTGCTCGAGGCCGGCGGCGACGCCGGCATGCTGAGCCGGCGCATGGACCTGCTCGGCACGTTCGTCGCGCGCAGCACCGGCCTCAACCTGGTGGTGGGCGGCAGCGGCCGCGTCTCGGCCGATGGCCAACAGCTCACGCTCACCGGCGGCGGCGACCTCGACGTGCGCATCGGCGGCGGGCTCAATCCCGTGGCCGAGCTGCGTTCGTTTCCGAACGGCGCCGAGATCACGCCCCAGACGACCTGGCAGGGCGCACGCCCCGACCTCAACAGCACCTTCGTCAACCTGCGCGGCGCGCTGCGCATGCAGGCCGGATCGGTGGGCGGCCTCGAGTTGCGCTTCGACCGCGCCGACCCGGAGGAATCGCGCGCCTACGAGGTCTACACCGCCACCTCGTCGATCGCGGGTGGCGGGCCGATGCTGGTGCCCGGCGATGCCGCGGTGCAGATCGACGCGCGCGGCGACCTGGTGCTGGGTGGCGTGGTCGATGCCGGCCGCGTCGCGCAGTTCAACAACGGCACGCCCTTCGTCGGCGAAGGCGTGCAGCGCCCGGGCGACGGCTACAGCTGGTTCTCGCTGTGGACCCCGGCCAGCGGCATCGACCTGTTCAGCGCGGGCGGCAACCTCGCGCCGTCGAGCGCCATCGCCGGCTACCGCGACCGCAGCGACGCCCAGCCGACCGACGGCCGCTTCGTGGTGCCTTCGATGTTCAGTGCGGTCGCGGCCAGCGGCAGTCTCTACTACGGCAACTCGATCACCGGCGCCATCGACACCTCCATCAACAAGCCGCTCCAGCCGGGCACCAGCGTGATGCTTGCGCCGCCGCCGGCGGGGCCGCAGTTCGCCCATGCGGGCGCGGGCCGGCTCGAGCTCCTGGCGGGCGATTCGATCTATGCCGGCGGCTACAGCTTCACGGCGTCGGGCGCCGACCCCACCGCGCTGCCGACCCCGTTCAATCCGGGCTTCAGCGGCAACCTCGAGCAGATCTGGTTCGGCATGCGCAAACTCAGCAACGTGAGCCCCGATGCGCTCGCGCCGTCGGTGTTCCTCTCGCCCTTCCGGCCGGGCGAAGACAACCAGGTCTATCCGCTCTTCAGCCTCGCGTGGCCCAGCGCGTCGGGCTACAGCGTGCCGGGCCAGCAACCCGCGCGCTTCTACGCCGCCGAGGGCGACCTGGTCGGCGTGCGCACGGGTGCCATCATCTACCGCGGCCGGGGCGCAAGCACCGGCGTGCCGGGCGAGGAGGCGACCTGGTACGAAGGCGGCGGACCGGTGGCCCTGCGCGCGGGGCGCGACGTGGTCAACGCGGGCACCGGCCTGGGCGAGTACGAAGAGGCGCCGGTCGGCGCGCTCGGCTGGACCACGCAGATCAACCGCGCCGATGCCGGCGCACCGTTGAAGCCGATCGCGGTCGAACTCGGCAGCGCGCGCGGCAACCTGATCGTGCACAACAACCCCGACGACGTGTCGGTGGTGTCGGCAGGACGCGACGTGCGCTACAGCAGCTTCTACGTGGCCGGCCCCGGCCTGCTCGAAGTGACGGCCGGGCGCGACGTGTACATGGCCGACAAGGGCGAGCTCAAGAGCATCGGCAGCGTCGTCAACGGCGCGGCGGGCGAGCGCAGCAGCGGCGCCGGCATCGCGGTGGCCGCGGGCGTGGGCGCCAGGGGGCTCGACTTCTCGGCCTTTGCCGCGCGCTACCTGGACCCGGCCAACCTGGCCGAGGCCGGCCGGCCGCTGGCCGACCAGCCCGGCAAGGCCGTGGCGGTGTACAGCGGGCGCCTCACGCTCGCGCAATGGCTGCAGGCGGAGTTCGGCTACGGCGGCGACGAGGCCGGTGCGGCGGCCTACCTGGCGGGCAAGCAGGCCGAGATCGACCGCGCACGCGCCGGGGCTTCGGGCAATGCTGCGCCGGCGCGCGACCTGCAGCGCGAGTACGGCCAGCGCAGCCAGCTGCACCTGGTCAACTGGCTCGAGGAACGCTTCGGCGATGGCCAGCGCAACGGCCTGGGCCTGCGCTTCGACGCCGCGGCGATGGATGCGCGCGACTTCTTCGCCGCACTGCCGGCCGAGCAGCAGCGCGCCTTCCTGCGCCCGGTGTACTACGCCGAGCTCAAGGCCGCCGGCCGCGAGTACAACGCCGCGGGCGGCCCGCGCGAGGGCAGCTACCTGCGCGGGCGCGAAGCCATCGCCACGCTGTTCCCCACGCACGACGCCGAGGGCAGGGCCATCGACTACCAGGGCGACCTGACGATGTTCAGCAGCGCGCGCTACTTCGAGGACATGGTGAACGCGATCCCGACGACACGGCCCAAGCCCGGCGTGAAGTACCTCACCAAGGCCGAGTGGATCGCCATCGGCAGCCCGGCCTACTACGTGCCGCACTACGAGGTGCAGGACGCCGGCATCCACACCGACTTCGGCGGCGACATCCGCGTGATGGTGCCGGGCGGGCGCACGCTGGTGGGCGTGGACGGCGGCTTCGTGCCGGGCGAGGGCTCGGGCGTGCTCACGCAGGGCACGGGCGACATCGAGATCTTCTCGAACGGCAGCATCCTGCTAGGCCAGAGCCGCGTCTTCACCACCTTCGGGGGCAACATCCTCGCCTGGTCGGCGGGCGGCGACATCAATGCGGGCCGCGGTTCCAAGTCGACCGTGGTCTACACGCCGCAGCGGCGCGTGTACGACGAGCTGGGCAGTGTGACGCTGTCGCCGACCACGCCCAACACCGGCGCGGGCATCGCCACGCTGAACCCGGTGCCCGAGGTGCCGCCGGGCGACATCGACCTGATCGCGCCGCTGGGCACCATCGATGCCGGCGAGGCGGGCATCCGCGTCTCGGGCAACGTGAACCTGGCGGCGCTGCGCGTGGTGAACGCCGAGAACATCCAGGTGCAGGGCGAGTCGACCGGCATTCCGGTGGTGGCCGCGGTGAACGTGGGCGCGCTCTCCAACGCCAGCGCCGCGGCCTCGCAGGCCGCCACCGCCGCACAGGAGGCGGTGCAGCGCGACCGCAGCGCGCAGCGCCAGGCGCTGCCGTCGGTGTTCACGGTGCGCGTGCTGGGCTTCGGCGGCGAAGCCGGCGCGGGGGAGGGCGGCAGCAGCAGCAGCAACACGCCGCCCGCACGCGATGCACGCGCGGCCTACGACCCCGAGGGCGTGGTGCAGGTGCTCGGCGCCGGCACGCTCACGGCCGCGCAGAAGCAGGCGCTGACGCCAGGCGAGCGCGGCGGGCTCGTGCGCTGAGGGAAATGGGCAGGGGCGGTGGAACGGCCGGCGCGCGGCCTCACCGCTTCCTGTCCGCGGCGCCGGGCTGCTGCGCGATCAGCACCATGGCTCCGTCGCGCCCGCGCCGCACGCGCAGCCGGGTGCCGTCGAGCAGGCGGTCGAGCGCGGCGTCGGGGGCCATCTGCCCCTTGACGCCGCGCGTCGACAGCGCCCGGACGTCTTCCACCTTGTAGATGAGCTGCACGCCCGACTGGGCGATGTAGGTGTCGAGCGCGTGCCTGAGCTCGCCGCCGGCCACGTCGAACTCCGCGGCGTGCGCGGATGAAAGGCCGGCCAGCAGCGCGCTGGTCGCAGCGAAGGCGGCACCCCATCCGGGTCTTCTGTGCAGGATGGGGTTCTGCCTCCCGATTCGATTCATTGGCGTGTGTTTCCAGCGGTTGATGCCTGTACTCCCATAAGACGAGTTCGCGCATCCTTTCCGGTATCGGCCGTGCCTCATTTCGGTGCCGCCTAAAATTTCTGACCGCGCGTTCCCGGAAATCGCCTGGCCGTTCGTCTCACTGTCTGTCGCCAATCCCGGCGGCGAGACCCTCTGCCTTGCGGCCATCCACCAGGAGCGCGTTTTGGTTCTCAGCGACTTGGACAACTGGTTCGTCAGCGAAGTGCTGCCGATGGAGGCCGCGCTCACGCGCTTTCTTCGGCGCAACTGGCGCGACGACGCCGAAATATCCGACCTGCGCCAGGACGTCTACGTGCGAATCTATGAATCCGCGGCCAAGGCCATGCCCGACCTCGTCAAGCCCTTTGTCTTTGCCACCGCGCGCAACCTGCTGATCGACCGTGCGCGGCGCACGCAGATCGTGTCGATCGAGGTCATTGCCGACCTCGATGCGCTCGATTTCTCGGCCGACGAGCTCACGCCCGAGCGCCATGCGGCAGGCCGCGGCGAGCTGCGGCTGCTGCAGACCGCGCTCGATGCGCTGCCTTCGAAGTGCCGCCGCGTGGTCGAGATGCGCAAGATCGACGGCCTCTCGCAGCGCGAGGTCGCGCTGCAGCTCGGCATCACCGAAGACACCGTGGAGCGGCAGGTGTCGCGCGGCGTCAGGGCGCTGGCCGATGCGCTGCTCTCCGGCGGCGTGCAACTCCACACCAAGGCCTTCGACCGGGCCGTGGACAAGAAGAGTCTCTCGACATGACCGAAGCCGAACGCATCGAATCTTTCGCGGCCGACTGGCTGGCGCGCCGCGACAGCGGGGCATGGACCGACGCCGACCAGCAGCAGCTGGACGCCTGGATCGCCGCGTCGATCGCGCACCGCGTGGCCTGGCTGCGGCTGCAGAGCGCGTGGCAGCGCAGCGACCGGCTCGGCGCACTGCGCGCGCCGCCGGCCGAAAGCCCTTCGCCACGGCCCGCACCGGCGCCAGCCCCGGCCCCGGTGCCGGCGCCGCGCCTGCCGCGCTTCTCGCTGGAGCGCATTGCCGCCGCGATGCTCGTCACGTTGGCCGCCGGCGGCTGGCTCGGCTGGCAATACACGCAGGAGCGGCAGGACGCGCACTACGCCACCGCGGTGGGCGCGCGCCAGTCGATCGCGCTGCCCGACGGCTCCATGCTCACGCTGAACACCGCCACGCAGGTGCGCACCGCCGTGAACGGCAGCGGGCGCAAGGTGTGGCTCGACGATGGCGAGGCTTACTTCGACATTGCGCACGACAGCAAGCGCCCGTTCGTGGTGATTGCCGGCGCGCGGCGCATCACCGTGCTCGGCACGCGCTTTTTGGTGCGCCGCCAGGGCGCACAAGTGAGCGTGACGGTGGAAGAAGGTCGCGTGCAGATCGCAGCGGCAGCGGGCGAGAAGGGCGGCGAGCCCACGGTGCTCACGCGCAACCAGGCGGCGGTGGCCAGCGCCAGCAGCGTGCTGGTGATGTCAAAGGCGCCCAAGCAGATCGACGACGAACTGAGCTGGCGCCAGGGCAGGCTCGTGTTCGACCAGACCACGCTGGGCGACGCCGCCGTCCAGTTCAACCGCTACAACACGCAGAAGCTGGTCATTGCCGATCCCGCCATCGCGGCCACGCGCATCGGCGGCAGCTTCGACGCCGGCAATGTCGATGGCTTCGTGGCGCTGCTCAAGCAGGGCTTCGGCCTGTCGGTACAGCACAGCGGAAACGAAATCAGGATTTCGAACTAGCTTATTACCGGAATGTGACGACGCGTTCGTCTCAGTGGGTACCCAAACCAAAAAACCCACTGGAAGCCACCCATGAATCGCACCGTGCAAAGCCCTGGTCTGCCGTTGACGAGCAAGCGCAAGCGCAAGGCCATGCGGCCCTGGATCCTTGCCGGCACATGGGTGCTCGCGGGCGGCCTGTCGTTGCAGGTGCAGGCACAGGCGCAGGCACCGGTGCAGGGTTTCGACGTCGGCGGCGGCGACCTGAAGTCCGCGCTCGATGCGTACATCGCACAGGGCGGCGTGCAGCTGCTCTACAAGGTCGACGACGTGAAGGGCATGGCGACGCGTGGCGTGAAGGGCGCGCTCTCGCCGCAGGAAGCACTGGCGCGGCTGCTCGAGGGCACGCCGCTGCTCACGCGCCGCGGCGACGACGGCGCCGTCGTGATCTACGCCGCCACGCCCGTCGCCGACACGGCCAGGCCCGCGGGCGCCGACGCGCTGCAGTCGCTCGACAGCGTCACCGTGACGGCCACGCGCCGCCGCGAGCCGGTGCGCGAAGTGCCGATGCAGGTCAACGTGATGAAGGCCCAGACGCTGGAGCGCGCGGGTGCCAAGAACCTGGCCGACTACGTGGCCGAACAACCGGGCGTCAACCTCACGAGCAGCGGCAGCGTGGGCGGCATCCTCACAATGCGCGGGCTGACCACCGGCCCGGTGCAAGGCATCGCGACCGTGGGCGTGTATGTCGACGATGTGGCCACCGGCCTGAGCTCGGCCGGCGCGAGCAGCGGCATCACGCCGATGGACATGGGCATGCTCGATCTGAGCCACATCGAGGTGCTGCGCGGCCCGCAGGGCACGCTGTACGGCGCCGGCGCCATGAGCGGCGTGCTCAAGTACGTGACCAACCAGCCCGACACCATGGAGTTCGCGGGCTCGGTGCGCTTCGGCACCTCGTGGACGCAGGGCGGCGGCCCGGGCTTCACGACCGGCGCGGTGCTCAACGTGCCGATCAAGGAAGACGTGGCGGCCATCCGCTTCGCCGCCTTCACCGACCAGATCGGCGGCAGCTACGACGCGACCGGCCTCGCGCGTGGCCGCAACATCGACCGCGGCCACACCGACGGCGGCCGCGTCTCGCTGCTGGTCACCCCCACGCGCGAACTCACGGTGCGCCTGACGGGCACCGTGCAGGACGTGCACCGCAAGGGCCTGGGCTTCGAGGACATGGACCGGCGAACCCGGCGGCCGTGGCGGCTGGAGCGCACCCGCGACCTCGCGGCCAGGGAGTCGTACCGCAACCTGACGCAGCTGTTCGGCCTGGACGTGGAGTACGACTTCGGATGGGCTCGCCTGAACTCGATCACTTCCGCGCAGGACGTGAAGATCGACAACGTCGTCGACGTCACCAGCCGCTACGCGCCGCTGATGGGCGCGCTGCGCCTGCCGCTGGCCTCGGCGCCGATCACCAGCACCGTGGAGCAGCACCGCATCAGCCAGGAGTTCCGGCTGACCTCGCGCTCTGGCACCACCTTCGAATGGCTGGCCGGCCTGTACCTGAACCGTGAGCGCGGCAGCAACAACGGCTCGCTCGACGCCAACCTGGCCGCGGGGCTGGGCAGCATCGGCCTGCTGTCGTCGACGCAGTCATCGCGCTACCGCGAAGAGGCCGTGTACGGCAATGCCACCTGGAACCTGACGCCTGCGTTCTCGCTCACCGGCGGCGTACGTCTGGCGCGCAACCACCAGGAATACGCCAGCCGCCAGACCGGCCGTCTCGTCGGCCCGGTGGCCGCCGATGCCGCCGGCACCTCGTCGGAAAGCCCGACCACCTACCTCGCCGCGGCCAGGTACCTGCTGTCGGACACGAGCAACGTGTACTTCCGCGCGGCCAGCGGCTACCGCCCCGGCGGCCCCAACGTGCTGAAGGCCGACACCGACCGCCGGGTCGTTCAGCCGACATACGAATCGGATTCGCTGTGGAGCTATGAGCTCGGCTACAAGGCCGACCTGCTGAACCGCACGCTGTCGCTGGAGGCCGCGCTGTACGACATCGAGTGGAGCGGCGTGCAGCAGCCCACGCGCAGCGGCGCCTTCAGCTTCGTCACCAACGCGGGCGCGGCCCGCATCAAGGGCGGCGAACTCACGCTCAACTGGAAGCCCAGCAAGGAATGGCGCTTCACCGCGAACGCCGCGGCCGTCGATGCGCGCCTGACCGAGGACGCCAAGGGCCTCGAAGCCAAGGCAGGCACGCGGCTGCCCCAGACGCCGCGCTTCGCGGCGACGCTGGGCGCGACGCGCAACTTCAGCATCGCCGATCACCCGGCCTACGTCGGCATCAGCGCGCGCTACACCGGCAAGCGCGATGCGGGCTACCGCGGCAGCAGCGTCATCCCGAGCATGAAGATGCCGGCGTACACGCTGATCGACGTGCAGGCGGGCATCGACTTCAAGCGCTTCAGCGTCTCGGCCTACGTGCGCAACCTGGCGAACAAGCGCGGCATCGTGTCGGTCGAAACCGGCCTCACGGGGAATCCGAACATCGTCACGGCGGCACTCGCACAGTCGCGCACCATCGGCGTCAACGTCAACGTCCCGTTCTGACATGGCGGGCCTCCCACCGTTCGCGGCACCGATGCCGCTGGATGCGGCCGCGCCTGCGGCCCTGACAACGACCCTGAAGGCGCCGGCCAGCGCCTGGTATGCGCTGGCGGTGCTCATCATCGCGACGGTGCTGGGGTCGATCGACAAGGTCATCCTCACGCTGCTGGCGGAGCCGATCCGCCACACGCTGTCGCTCTCGGACACGCAGCTCGGGCTGCTGCAGGGCGCAGGCATCGTGCTGTTCACCGGCATCGCCACCTTGCCGCTGGGCTGGCTCAGCGACCGCTACGACCGGCGCGTGGTGCTCGCCGCCTGCGTGGTGCTGTGGAGCGCCGCCACCGCCATGCGCGGCACGGCCATGGACTACGGCGTGCTGTTCGTCGCCTCCGTCGGCCTGGGCGTGGGCGAGGCCGGCCTCACACCGATCACCAACAGCATGATCCCCGACCTGTTCCCGCGCGCGCAGCGGGTGCTGGCGAATGCGGTGTTCGCGCTGTCGGCGATCTTCGGCAGTGCGCTGGGTGCGCTGCTGGGCGGCACCATCGTGCATCTCACCGACGACCTGCGGCCCTGGCTGCCCGTCGCGATGCAGCAACTCGAGGCCTGGCGCCTGACCTTCTTCGTGCTGGCCTCGGCCGGCGTTCCGGTGACCTTGCTGGTGCTGTCGATCCGGCGCACGCCGCGCGAGGGCGCGCCGGCAGCGAAGCCCGGTGCGGCGGCCGCCGACGACCCGGGCGCCACCACGCTGCGCGAGCACCTGCGCCTGCACTGGCGCACCTTCGCGGGGCTGGTGACCGGCGTGGGCCTGACCAGCGTGGGCCTGAGTTCGCTCGGCACCTGGCTGCCCATCGTCACGGCGCGCACCTACGGCGTCACGCCGGTGCAGATGGGGCAGGGCATGGGCCTGGCCTTCCTGTGCGGCACGGTGGCCGGCGGTCTGCTGGGCGTGGGCGCGATGCGCTATGCGCAGCCGCGCATGGGGCCGGCCGCGGCGCTGCGCCTGATCATGCTGGGCAACCTGACGGCCGCGCTGCTGTCGTCGCTGCTGCTGTTCACGCGCTCGGCCAACCACAACTTCATGCTGCTGGGGCTCTTGGTGGTGCCGCTCATCGGCAGCGCGGTGCTGCTGCCCAACGTGCTGCAGGACGCGGCGCCGCCGCACCTGCGCGCCCGCACCATCGCGATGCTCACGTTGGCCAGCCTGCCGTTCGGCGTGGTGGGGCCGCTCGCGGTCGGCATGTTGTCGGACGCGCTCAAGTCGATCCCCAACGGGCTGGCGGTGTCCATCGTCGCGAGCACGCTGGTCGGCGGCTGCCTGGGCGCCATGGTGCTGCGCGCCACCGAAGGCGCGTTCGTGCGGCTGATGCGCGCGGCGCAGCCGACCTGAGCCCTTCCTCCTCGCTTCGAACCTTCTTCGCTCCTCTTCGCTTCTTCCATGTCACAACCCTCCGCCTCTGTTCCCGAAGCCGCTTCCGCGCTCGCCGCCATCGATGCGCTGCTGGCGCCCTTCAACCGCAGCGACGCGCCCGGTGTGGTGCTGGCGGTCGCGCAGCACGGCCGTCTGCTGTACCGGCGCGCCGTAGGCATGGCCAGCCTCGAAATGGGCGTGGCGCTGACGCCGGCCACGCGCATGCGCATTGCCTCCACCAGCAAGCACTTCACCGCGATGGCCGTGTTGCTGCTGGCCGAAGACGGGCTGCTCGACCTCGACGACCCGGTGCAGAAGCACCTGCCCGAGCTGCCGCAGCTCAGTGCCAACGGCCCCACGCTGCGCCACCTGCTGACGCACACCGGCGGCTGGCGCGGCCACGACGAGCTGTGGGCCATTGCGCACGGCCTCACGTTCACGCTGCCGGGGCCGGGCCTGGCCGCGATGGCGCGGCAGAGCGAGTTCAATTTCGAGCCCGGCACGCAGATGGTCTACAGCAACGGGGGCTACTTCCTGCTCGCGAAGATCGTCGAGCGCGTGAGCGGACAAGCGTTCGGTGACTTCCTGAAGGCGCGCCTCTTCGATCCGCTGGGCATGCCCGACACCGCCTCGGTGCCGACCGACCTCGACGTGGTCCCGCGGCTGGCGGGCCTGTACATGCCCGCGCCCGGCGGTGGCTGGCGGCGCGGCATGTACCCTTGCGAACTCGACGGCGGCGGCTCGCTGGTGTCCACGGCCGACGACATGCTGCGCTGGCTCGCGCACCTGCACGGCAGCGAAAAGACCGTGGGCAGCGCGAAGAGCTGGGCCCTGCTGTCGGAGCCCACCACGCTGTCGTCGGGCTCGACGGTGCACTACGGCTTCGGGCTCGCGCGCCACCCGTACCGCGGCGTCGAGATCGTCCACCATGCGGGCGCGGTGCTCGGTGCACAGTCGCAGATGCTCAGCGTGCCGAGCCACGGGCTGGACATCATCGCGATGGTGAACGGCACGCCGGTGTCGCCGTCGTCGCTGGCCCTGCGGGTGGTCGAACTGCTGCTCGGCGATGCGCTGGCGCCGCCCGAGGTGCGTCCGCTCGCGAGCGACTTTCCCGCACTGGTCGGGCAGCGCTACCACGCGCCCTCGACGGGCAGCCTGCTGGGCTTCTCGGAGGTCGGTGGCAAGCTGGCGATGTCGTGGCAAGCCTCGGGCGCGCAGCCGATGCACCAGGGCGAGGGCAAGCTGTGGCTGGGCCTGCAGGACCTGCCGCTCAACGACCTCGTGCTCGATGCCGAGGACATCGATCCGCAGCAGGCGCCCGATGTGCTGGTGCTGCATGAGGGTGGGCTCGCGCGCCGCTTCGAGCGCCTGCCCGAGACCGCGCCCGATGCCGCCTCGCTGGCCGCGGCGCTGTGCGGCGACTACGACAGCCCCGACCTCGACGCCAGTGCGCAGGTGGTGCTGGTCGACGGCACGCTGCGGCTGACGGTGCAGGGCCGCCACGGCCAGCATGCGTGCACGGCCACGCCGCTGTCGTCCGACGTGATGGTGCTCGCCTCCACCGATCCGGTGCTGGCCCAGCTGGGCCGGTCGATCCTCAATGTGGAGCGCAAGGCCGGCCGCGTCGTGGGACTGCGGCTGGACACCATGCGCTCGCGCAACATCCACCTCGCCCGCCGGGAGCCGCGCGCATGAAGTTCTTCACCACCCTGTTCGCCACCGAGACCAACACCTTCGTCTCGGCCCCCACCGGCCTCGGCAGCTACGAGGAATACGGCATCTTCCGCGGCGATGCGAGTACGCGCGATGCGGCCGGCTACGGCATGTATGCCGTGGAGGTGCGCGAGCGCCTGGCCGCCGAGGGCCACGAGGTGGTCGAGAGCCTGCTGGCCTTCGCGCAGCCGCTCGGGCGCACCGTGCGTTCGGTGTACGAGCGCCTGCGCGACGAGATCCTGGCCGACCTGCGCCGGGCCGGGCCGGTCGACGGCGTGATCCTGGTGCTGCACGGCGCGATGGTGGCCGAGGGCCATGACGACTGTGAAGGCGACGTGATCGCGCGCGTGCGCGAGATCGTCGGGCCCGGCGTGCCCATCGGCGTGTCGCTCGACCTGCACTGCCATCTCACGCAGAAGATGGTGGCCGGTGCCGACGTGATCATCAGCTACAAGGAATATCCGCACACCGATGCATTCGATCGCCTGCGCGAGCTGATCCGCATCGTGCTCGACACCGCGCAGGGCCGCGTGCGGCCCGTGATGGCCGTGCACGACTGCCGCATGGTCGGCAAGTGGCACACCACGCGCGAACCGATGGCCGGCTTCGTGCGCCGCATGCAGGCGGCGGAGCAGTTGCCCGGCGTGCTCTCCGTGTCGCTCGGCCACGGTTTCCCGTGGGCCGACGTGCCCGAATCAGGTGCCAAGCTGTGGGTGGTCACGGACAACGACCCGGCGCTGGCCGCGCGGCTCGCCGACGAACTGGGCCGCGCGTTCTGGGATCTGCGCCACGAGACCGGTGTGCGCACCGCGGGTGTCGACGAAACGCTCGACATGGCGCTCGCGATGCCGGACGGCCCGGTGGTGCTGGCCGACATTGCCGACAACGCTGGCGGCGGTGCCACGAGCGACAGCACCTTCGTGCTGCGGGCGGTGGTCGAGCGAGGCATCGCCGACGTGGCCCTGGGCGGCTTCTGGGACTTGGGTGCGGTCCAGCTGTGCCGTGACGCGGGCATTGGTGCGCGTTTCGAACTGCGGCTCGGCGGCAAGTGCGGTCCGGCCTCGGGCGAACCGGTCGACGTGGACGTGACGGTGGTGGGCGTGTGCGACGCGCATTCGCAGGCCGGGCTTTCCGGCACGCGCACGCCGATGGGCCCCTGTGTCTGGGTGCAGGCGGCGAACGGCGTCGACATCGTGCTCATCAGCAAGCGCAACCAGGTCATCGGTACCGATCTCTTCACGGGCCTGGGCATCGACCTCGCGGCCAAGAAGCTGATCGTGGTGAAGTCAGCGCAGCACTTTCATGCGCAGTTCGCCCCGATCGCGAAGTCGGTGCTCTACGTGTCGACGCCGGCGGCGCTGAACGACGATTTCGCCAACCTGCCGTACCGCGTGCGTGACCTCGACTACTGGCCGCGCGTGGAAGAACCGGAACGCGCCGCGCGTGCGCCTTCGCAGCGCATGCCCGCACCGGGCGAGCTCTACACCATCGACGGGCGCAGGATGCACCTGCAGCGCAGCGGTCTTGCGCCGGGCCATGCGTCGCAGCAGCAGCCGACGCTGGTGATCGAGGCCGGCGGCGGCTGCGCCTCGCCGACCTACGCGCGCCTGCAGCAGGCGCTCGCGGCCAGGTATGCGGTCATCAGCTACGACCGCGCGGGCACGGGCTGGAGCGACGCCGACCCGGCGCCTTTCGATGGCGAGCGCTGTGCAAAGCAGCTGCATGCGCTGCTGGCCGCGGCCGGCGTGGCCGGCCCGATCGTGCTGATCGGGCACTCGCTCGGGGGCCTGTTGAACCGCATCTATGCCGGGCTCTACCCCGCGCAAGTGGCCGGCGTCGTGATGCTCGACGCCAGCCATCCGGCGCAGTTCGACCAGCGTGCGAGCCCGCCGCCTGAACACCTTGCGGCCGAGCGCAGCAAGCGCGCCGCCTTCCAGGCCGGCGGTGTGCCGCCCGCGGAGTTCGCGCCGGTGCAGGTCATCTTTGCCGACATGCCCCATGTGCTGGCGCAGCTGGCTGCAACCTACACGCCCGAGATCTTCGACACGACGGTCGCCGAGATCGCGGGCCTGGCGCACGTCGGGCGGCAGGCCGCCGCCGCCCCCGACTTCGGTGCGCGTCCGCTGTCGGTGCTGTGGGCTGCCGCAACCGCGGCGCATCCGGGCTGGTCCGGCTACCAGGCGTCGCATGCGGCGCTGTCGACGCGCAGCCGCCTGCACTGCGTGGAAGGCGCCGAGCACATGACGCTGGTGCTGCTGCCGCCGTTCGTGGCCCGCGTGGCCGAAGAGGTCGACTGGGTCATGGCGCAGCTCGGAGCCGCGCCATGATGCAGCTCGCCCACATCGCGCTGGCGGAACTCGGCACACCGGCGCTGCTGCTCGACAGCAGCGTGCTCGAACGCAACTGCGAGGCGATGGCCCGCCGCGCCGCGCACCACGGCGTGGCGCTGCGCCCGCACCTGAAGACCTCCAAGTCCGCCGAGGTGGCGCGGCTGGCCACGCGCGGCCACGGCGGCGGCATTACCGTGTCGACCGTGGCCGAGGCCGACTACTTCGCGCGGCACGGCTTCCTGGACCTGACCTATGCGGTCGGCATCACGGCCGGAAAGATCGATGCGCTGCACTTGATTCAGCGCACCCATGGCGCGCGCGTGACCTTGCTGGCGGACGGCGTCGAAGCGGTGCGCGCCGCGGCGGACCGCGCACGCACCGTGGGCGCGCGCTTCAGCCTGCTGATCGAGATCGACACCGGCGGTGGCCGCGGCGGCATCGCGCCCGACGACGATGCGGCGCTCTTGGCCGTTGCAGCCGAAGTGCAGCACAGCGGCACGCTGTCGCTGTCGGGCGTGCTCACGCATGCGGGCCACAGCTACCACGCGGGCGGCCTGGCGGCGATCCGCGCCATCGCCGAAGCCGAGCGCGCCGGCGCGGTGCGTGCGGCCGAGTGCTTGCGCGCGGCGGGCTTCACGGTGGAAGTGGTCAGCGTGGGCGCCACGCCCACGGCCGTCTGCGCCGAGCGGCTCGACGGTGTCACCGAGATGCGCCCCGGCGTCTACACCTTCTTCGATCTCGACCAGGCGGCGCGCGGCATCTGCCAGATGGAAGACATCGCGCTGTCGGTGCTGGCCACGGTGATCGGCCACAACCCGCGGTCGCGCCGCGTGCTCATCGATGCCGGTGCGCTCGCGCTGTCGAAGGACGAATCGGCCGCGGAGTTCCGCGACGGCCTGGGCTACGGGCTGGTCTGCGAGGTGGGCGCCACCACGCCGCTGGCCGGCTTGCGCGTGGCCGAGCTGCACCAGGAGCACGGCCTGATCGCCGGCGAAGGCGACATGCAGGCGATGTTCGAGGCGCTGCCGATCGGCAGCCGCGTGCGCATCCTGCCGCACCACGCCTGCATGACCGCGGCCCCGTACGACCGCTACCACGTGGTGCGCGGTGCCGGTGCCCGCGTGCATGCGGTCTGGGGCAAGTGCCAGGGCTGGCAGACGGCGGGAGCAGGGGCCGGCGCCGGACTCTCGCTGCGTTGAGTTTTATTGGAGACCCTCATGATGAAGACACTTTTTTTCTCGAAGTTGGCGGCTGCTGCAGCGCCGTTCGTCCTGGCGCTTTCGCTGAGCACCGCGCCACACGCAGCCAATGCCCAGGCCGCGCCGGCACGGGCAGCGGCAGCGGCAGCCGAACCCGCATCGGCGGCCAGCGCCGTACAGGCACCTGCGCCGGCCGCACCGGCTGCCTTGCCCGCCGCCGCGCGTGATGCCGAGAACCCCTACGGCATCGGCGCGCTCTGGGCGCAGAGCGACATGGTCGCCAAGGCGGTGCTCGCCATCCTCGCGATCATGTCGATGGGCAGCTGGTACGTGATCGTCACCAAGCTGCTCGAGCAGATGCGCATGGGCCGCCAGGCCAGGGAGGTCGACAGCGAGTTCTGGAAAGAGAAGACCGTGCAGGCCGGCACGGCCCGCCTGGCCGAGGGTAGCCCGTTCCGCTTCATCGCCGATGCCGGCGTGCATGCCACCAAGAAGCACGACGGCCTGCGCGGCAAGGTCGACTTCGCTGACTTCGTCGACCTGTGCATCCACCGCGCGACCGAGCGCGTGCAGCGCCGCCTGAGCAACGGCATGTCGCTGCTCGCCACCGTGGGCTCGACCGCGCCGTTCGTCGGCCTGTTCGGCACCGTCTGGGGCATCTACCACGCGCTCACCGCCATCGGCATTGCCGGGCAGGCATCGATCGACAAAGTGGCCGGCCCGGTGGGCGAGTCGCTCATCATGACGGCCATCGGCCTGGCCGTGGCCGTGCCGGCGGTGCTGGGCTACAACTGGCTCCTGCGCCGCAACATCACCGTGATGGACGACGTACGCGAGTTCAGCGGCGAGCTCCACTCCGTGATCCTGGCCGGCAGTGCCGCGGCCTGACGCGCGCGCCGCCGCATCGAACCGGGGCCTGACGACATGGCGATGAACATTCCATCCGCCGGTGGAGACGAGGAGCAGGTCATTGCCGCCATCAACACCACGCCGCTGGTGGACGTGATGCTGGTGCTGCTGATCATCTTCCTCATCACCATTCCGGTGGTCAATTTCTCGGTGCCGGTGGAGGTGCCGAAACAGCGCAACGAGGTGCGCGAGAGCAAGGCCGACACCGTCGTGGTGTCGGTCGATTCGGCCGGCCGCATCTACTGGTACGACACCCCCGTGCGCGATGCGGGCGTGCTGACGGGGAGGCTGCGGAAGGTGGCCGCGCTCACGCCGCAGCCCGAGGTGCACATCCGCGGCGACTGGCATTCCGCGTACGAGCCCGTGGGCCGGATCGTCCACGCATGCCAATCGGCCGGCATTGCGAAGGTGGGCTTCATCACCGAGCCGCCCGCGCGCAACTGAAAAGGCACAGCCATGCGAACCAAGGAAAAGCAGGGGCGCCGCAGCGGCACCCCGTCCGATCAACCGATGATGGACATCAACACCACGCCGCTGATCGACGTGATGCTGGTGCTGTTGATCATGCTGATCATCACGATCCCGATCCAGCTGCATGCGGTGAACCTGAACATGCCCACCGGCAACCCGCCGCCGAACGACATCAAACCCGAGGTGCTGCGCGTGGACATCGACGCGCGCAGCACCCTGCTGTGGAACGGCGAGGCCGTGGCCGACGTGGCGGACATCGAGCGGCGCTTCGAACGCATTGCCGCGCAGCCTGTGCAGCCCGAGGTGCACCTGCGCCCCGACCGGCACGCGCGCTACGACGTGGTGGCCGGCGTGATGGCATCGGCCCAGCGCGCGGGCGTCACCAAGCTCGGCATCGTCGGCTCGGAGCAGTTCGTCCCATGAGCCGCTCCAACGACTTCGACCCCAAGTCCCGCTTCGGGGCCATCGGCATCGGCGTGATGATCCTGTTCCATCTGCTGGTCGGCTACGCGCTGGTGTCGGGCCTGGCCCGCAAGGCGGTCGAGATGATCAAGAAGCCGATGGAGGCGACGATCATTGCCGAGATCAAGCCCCCCCCACCACCACCGCCGCCGCCACCACCACCCCCGCCGCCACCGAAGAAGATCGTCAAGCTCGAGACGCCCAAGCCACCGCCGCCGCCGCGCCCTGCCTATGTGCCGCCGCCCGCTGTGACGCCGCCCGCCACTTCGGCGCCAGCGATCACCGCGGTGCAGAGCGTCGAGCCGGTGGCACCGCCGCCCGCCGCACCGCCTGCGCCGCCGGCACCACCCGCGCCGCCGAAGGCCACTTCCACCGACATCGCGGTGGCCTGCCCGCGGCAGGTCAAGCCGGAGATGCCGCGCAAGGCGCTGGACGAAGGCATCGGCGGCGTGGTCAAGGCCGAGGTCCGCATCAAGGGGGGCCAGGTGACAGAGGTGCGCTTCCTGTCGGGGCCGCGCGTCTATCACTCCGCCGTGCGCGCGGCCGTGATGCGCTACGAGTGCCAGGCCAGCGGCGACGCCGAGGTAGTCGCCACGCAGGAGTTCATCTTCCGTATCGAGTGATGGGGGTGTCGTGTTTCATTGGGGGGCGCGGTCGAGTGGCCGCGGCAGAATGCGACTGCCGGCAGCACGCGGTCAGCGCCGGACGGTCGAAGCTGTTCTTCGCAATTGCCTGAGGAGGCAACGTGTTTTCCCATGTCTTTGTGAGCGTCGGCGATTTCGAGCGCGCCTTGCGCTTCTACAGCGCATTGATGGACAGCCTCGGCGTTGAGTTGCGCTTTTGCGAGCGCGAGCGGCCATGGGCGGGCTGGCACAGCGCAGGTGGGGCACGTCCCTTGTTCGTCATCTGCAAGCCCTACGACGGACAGCCGCACCATCCTGGAAACGGGCAGATGACCGCCTTCGCAGCGGCTTCCAGGGAGACCGTCCGAGCGGCATACCGAATTGCGCTGGACCATGGCGGAACGTGCGAGGGCCCGCCGGGCCTTCGCCCCCAGTACCACGACAACTACTACGGCGCCTATTTCCGCGACCCGGACGGGAACAAGCTGTGCGTCGCGTGCCATGTTGCGACGGGCGATGTTGCATGAAGGCTTCGGCTTCGCCCTGCACAGCGTTGTTCAGAAACGGGCCCTCTCGTATGCGCGGTACGAACGCCCGACTGACCGGCCCACGTCGTGGTTCACCACCTGTCCGAAACCTCAGGCAGCGGCCGTCAGGCTCACGGGAACGCTGTCGCCAGCCCGGTTCGCACCGAAGAGTTCGCTTCCGGGCCGATCTCCATGAATGCATCCCCCGTCACTGTGTAGGCAGGCCAGTCCAGCGCGACCGTGCCGGGACGCCCATGCTTGGCGAAGTTGGTCCAGAAAGTCATCGTCTGTTCCGAGATCGCGGTGTCGGCCGGTCCCCATTCCATCGCGGCCAATACGTCGGCCTCGTCGCCGGCGCTGCCGCTCACGCCGTTGCCGTTGAGGTCGCCGATCGGCGGCTTCTTGCCGTCGGGCGTGAGCGTCAGGCCCAGGCTGTAGTTGGTCGCCATGCCGCGCGGGTAGTCGAACAGGTAGGGCAGCTCGCCGCTGTGTCCGCTCAACAGGCCGAGCCGCGCCCAGCCGGCGGGCACGCGGCTGAACTTGTAGACGTACTGCGGCGAGCGGTAGGTGGGCGTGCGCTGCATCATGAAGACCGGCAGCGCGGCGCGCAGCGAGGGGTAGTCGCCCGAGGTCGCGCCCACCATCAGCGGCACGTCGCTGGGCACGCCGTCCGTCATGTTCTGGCCATAGGTCTTGACCAGGTAGCGGTAGTCCACATTGGGGCGGTAGGTTTCGCGCGGGATGCCGGCGTCCAGGTCGGCCTGGGTGAACGCGGTCCATGGCAGGGCACGCGCCTGCGCCAGGGTGGTGGCGCCCACGCGCGCGAACACCGCCTTGCCGATGGCTTCGCCTGCAGCCAGGGAAGACTGCGGCGTTCCCTCGGTGGCGATTTCGCTGGCACCGCTTTGCACGATGGCCTTGTGGAACAGGCCCTTCGCATCCGGCGAATTCATCAGCGAATAGACCTTCCCGCCCCCGCCAGATTGGCCGAAGATCGTCACGTTGTCCGCGTCGCCGCCGAAGGCCGCGATGTTGGACTTCACCCACTGCAGCGCCGCCACGAGGTCCATCTGCCCGTAGTTGCCCGAGCCGCCGTGGCCGCTCTCGGCACTGAGCAGCGGATGGGCCAGATACCCGAACGGCCCGAGCCGGTGGTTGACCGTGACGAGCACCACGTCCTTGGCCGGGATGCTGGCCGCGTTGTTGTACTGCTTGGAGTTGCTGGTGAGGATGGCGAACGAGCCGCCATGGAACCACACCATCACGGGCAGCTTCGACGCGTTCTTGGGTGCCGTCACGTTCAGGTAGAGCGAGTCTTCGCTCATGCCACCTTCGCCGAGCGGCTCCATCGTCGGGTTCTGCGCCGCCTGGTTGGACCACGCGGTGGCCTCGCGCACACCGCGCCATGGCTGGGCGGCCTGTGGCGCGCGCCAGCGCAGATCGCCGACGGGCGGCTGCGCGTACGGAATGCCCAGGTACTGCCAGGTGGTCGGCGTGGCCTCGAAGCCGCGCAGGGAGCCACCCGTGGTGCTCACCACATGGCGCGCGCTGGTCGCGCGCACGAACTGCTCCTGCGCCGCGGTGGCCGTGCGCGCCGCGCGGGGGCGCGGGTCCAGATCGGAGAAGGCGTTGGCCTGCTCCAGCTCAGCCAGCACGAGCGCCAGGCTGGTGCGGAAGGCGGCCGAGGGCTGCTTGAAGTCGATGGCCGCCGCGTGTCTGGAGACCGTGTCGCGAATCGGGTCCGTGATCTGGATGCCGTTGTTCAGGTCGCCATCGGCGTCCAGGGTCTGCAGCAGCACCAGCTTGTTGCTCACCTGCGGATCGGCCGGCGACGCAGCGCCTTCGCTGAGGCTCAGCGGCGACAGCGATTCGGCGCCGGCGGCCGAGCCCAGCGCGAGTGCTCCGATCGAGAAGCTGACCGTTTCGCCGGACGCGTACAGGAAGCGCCCCTCGGCATCGGTGGTGCGCGCGCCGGACACGGAGCCGCTGTAGTTCAGCCCGACCACCGGCCCGCCGGCGAAGGTGCCAGACAGCCGCGGCTGCGTGTCGGGCGCGGGCGGCGGCACGAAGGCGAAGCCGCCACCGCCTCCGCCGCTGCCGCCACCGCAGCCCAGGATCAGGACCGAGCCGACCAAGGCGGCCGCAGCGCTTCGCGGGCTGCGCCGGTTCATGCGAGTCATCTGTGCATCTGTGTGCATGGGGTCTCCAAAGAGAAGAGGGGGATGCCGTCGGCCACATCGCCGACGGCGCGATCGAGGGCTCAGGGAAAGACGTACGAGAAACCGGACTTGACCGTGGACGTCGCGCCCAGGTCCACATAGGCGTCGCTGGCGGGGGTGAACACGGGCCAGTCCACCAGTCCCGCCACGCTCGGGCTTCCGGAGCGTGCGAACTGCGTCCAGATGGCCATGCTGTTCTGAACGGCCTGCAGGTCGACGCCGTCGATGCCGGCCGACGCCAGGATGTCCTGCGTGTCGCCGGCCGATCCCGTGACGCCATTGCCATTGAGGTCGCCGATGACCAGCTTCTGGCCGGTGGCCGGATCGATCACCAGGTCCAGCAGGTAGTGCGTCACTACGCTTTCGGGGGCGTTGAAGACATAGGCCAGCTCGCCCGAGTGATAGGTCTGCACGCCGCGCGCGCGCCAGCCGCCAGGCACCTGGCTGAACAGCGCGGTGTAGTGCGGGCTTGCGCTGTGCTGTGCCATCCAGGGGAAGACGTTCTTGGCCGTCTGGATCGGATCGGGCGTGTCGTTGGTGTTCACAACGCCCAGGAAGGGCACGTCGTTGTGGGTGCGCGACTCGAAGCTCACGCGTTCGCTGTGCGGCAGGTAGTGCTTGTCGATGTTGGTGTAGGGCACCAGCGTGGCGGCTGCGGCGACGACCTCGGTCCAGGGGCGCTTGCGCATGTCCTCGACGGAGGCCGCACCCAGTCGCTTCTGCAGTTCCAGGCCGATGGCCTCGGCCGAGGCCAGCGTGCGCGTGTCCCGGATCAGCGTGCCGCTCTGGCTGATGGCCTTGTGGAAGAGCCCGCTGGCACGGGGCGAGGCCATGAGCGACAGCACCTTCCGGCCGCCGCCCGACTCGCCGAAGACCGTCACGTTGCTCGGGTCTCCACCGAAGGCGGCGATGTTGGCCTTGACCCATTCCAGCGCCATGATCAGGTCCAACTGCCCATAGTTGCCCGAGCCGCCATAGCCGCTTTCGGCCGACAGCGCCGGATGCGCGATGTAGCCGAACGCGCCGAGCCGGTGGTTCACCGAAACCTGCACGACGCCTTTCGTCACCAAGGCCTTCGCGTTGTTGAAGGGCTTGGTGTTGCTGGTCAGCGCGGTGAAGCCGCCGCCATGGAACCACACCATCACGGGTAGCTTCGACGCGTCTTTGGGCGCTGTCACGTTCAGGTACAGCGAGTCTTCGCTCATGCCGCCCTCGCCAAAGCGCTCCAGCGCGGGCACCTGCGCGGCCTGGTCCGACCAGGCCGTGGCCTCGCGCACACCGCGCCAGGGCTGGGCGGCCTGCGGCGCACGCCAGCGCAGATCACCCACGGGCGGCTGCGCATACGGAATGCCCAGGTATTGCCAGGTGGTCGGCGTGGCCTCGAAGCCGCGCAGCGAGCCGCCCGTGGTGCTGACCACATGTCGCGCGCTGGTCGCACGCACGAACTGCTCTTGCGCCGCGGTGGCCGTGCGCGCCGTGCGCGGGCGCGGGTCCAGATCGGAGAAGGCGTTCGCCTGCTCCAGCTCAGCAAGCACGGGCGCCAGGCTGGTGCGGAAGGCGGCCGAGGGCTGCTTGAAGTCGATGGCCTCCGCGTTTCTGGAAATCGTGTCGCGAATCGGGTCCGTGATCTGGATGCCGTTGTTCAGGTCGCCATCGGCGTCCAGGGTCTGCAGCAGCACCAGCTTGTTGCTCACCTGCGGATCGGCCGGCGACGCAGCGCCTTCGCTGAGGCTCAGCGGCGACAGCGATTCGGCGCCGGCGGCCGAGCCCAGCGCGAGTGCTCCGATCGAGAAGCTGACCGTTTCGCCGGACGCGTACAGGAAGCGCCCCTCGGCATCGGTGGTGCGCGCGCCGGACACGGAGCCGCTGTAGTTCAGCCCGACCACCGGCCCGCCGGCGAAGGTGCCAGACAGCCGCGGCTGCGTGTCGGGCGCGGGCGGCGGCACGAAGGCGAAGCCGCCACCGCCTCCGCCGCTGCCGCCACCGCAGCCCAGCACGAGCGCGCTGCCCACGAGGGCCGGCAGCCACCATCGTTTCGATGCGCGCGCATCGAGGCTCTTCCTATCTCTCGTCATGTTTGTCTCCTTGAAATCGGATGTCCGCGGGCGCGGCCAGCGGTGCCGCCATCGCCCAAACGGCGGCGCCCAAGGCCGCACATTGCGCAGCGGCCATAATTCCACTGAATTAATTCACTTGAATTAGGGATGACCCGCCGTGCTCGTCACAATGGCGACGCCATGCCAAAGCCTCTGACGCCCGCCCAGGACACCCGCCTCGATGTCGCATGCACCGGCGGCACGCGGGAGCGTCTGCTGCTGGAAGCCATGCGCCTGTTCGCGCGCGAAGGCATGAATGCCGTGTCGTTGCGGCGCATCGTGGCCGCGGCGGGCGCCAGCAATCTTTCGGCGCTGCACTATCACTTCGGCAATCGCGAGAGCGTGGTGCGCGAAGTGGCGCAGATGCTCAAGCGCATCCTCGAACCGCGGTGCCTGGAGCGCCTGAACGCATTGAGTGCGACCAGCGCGCGCGGCCACGGCGTGCGCGAGGTTCTGGAGGCGGCCTTCGGTCCCATGATCGACATGCTGGCCGAGCCCGGACTCGGGCGCGACGCCGTGTGTTTCATCGGCCGACTGGGTTGGGACTTCGGCGAAGAGGGGCAGCGCATCTCGGCCGACCTGCACCGCGACCTGCTCACGCTCACGCTCGAGCGCCTGGGCGTGCTGATGCCCAACCTCGAGACGGAGCATCTCAAGTTTCGCCTGCTGCTCACCATGAACTCGCTGTACTACGGCATCTCGTACCGCAGCTACGCGAAGCGCTCACCGTTCGGGCCGCTGAGCATCGGCCGCCGCGGCAACGAAGCGCAGGAACGCGCCATGTTCATGGACTACCTGGAGGCTGGCATCCGGCATCCGTCTCCGCTGCCTGCGAACGCGGCATAGCGCGATTCGCTTCGACCGACTGGTCAGGCCTCTTGGTCCGCCATGTTGCGGATCACGTCCATGAACGCCTGCACGGCCGTGCTGGGGGGCTCGCCTTGCAGCGTGATCAGGCCGAAGTCGGGTATGCGGTTGGGGAGCTCGACCGCAATGCGCGTCAGCAGGCCGCGCCGCACGTACTTTTCTACCAGCGCGGCGGGCTGCAGCGACAGCATGGTCGTGCTCTGCATCAGCTCCAGCGCGATCAGGAACGACGACGTCTCGACGATGCCCGAGGTGAGCGACAGGCCTCGGCTGTGGAAGATGTCATCCGACACCTTGCGCAGCGCCGTGGATGTCGGATACAGAATCCACGGCCAGTTCGAGAGCTCCCTCAGTCCGGTGGTGCTCGGTCCGCGCAGCGGATGGTGCACGCCTGCGGTGACCTGCAACCTTTCACCGGTCAGGTTTTCGTAGTGGAACTGGTCGCGCTGGGATTCATCGGTGAAACGGCCGATCATCAAGTCGATCTTTCGCTCGGACAGCCACACGATCAGCTGATCGCTGCTTTGTTCCTGCACCTTCACCACCAGCAGCGGCCGCAGGCGCTGCAGCTCGGCCACTGCGGCGATCAGCAGATGCGCCGCCGCACCCGAGATGGCGCCGATCGACAAATGGCCGTGCCCGCCGAGTTTCAGGTTGCTGAACTCGTCCACGAACTTGCGGTGGCTGTCGAGTGCCGAGTGCGCATAGCGCAAGGTGAAGAGTCCCAGCTCATTGGGTTGCATGCCGCGCGGCAGGCGATCGAACAGGCGCGCTTCCAGCATCTCCTCGATGTCCATCAACACCTTGGTGGCCGCCGGCTGCGTGATGTACATCTGCTCGGCAGTCAGGCGCAGATTGCGCGTCTTTCCCAGGATGTCGAGAAACTGCAGATGCCGGAAACGCAGTCTGGAGACTTGCGCGAGCAGCAGGGGTTTGTCCGAAGTCTTGCCTGAACTCATAAGCTTTTGGAATGGATGCTACCGAAAAAGTCAGTGGACCGTCAGAGGGCCGTGACCTAGCCTTCGGGTCGATCAAGCACGGCCCCGCAGAGAGCCGGCGAGTCGCGGCAAGGTCGGCGCACGCCGCATATCCATTCCGGAGACATCATGAAAATCAGATCACTGGACCTGGCGCCGGTGCGCACCGATGGCCTGCACCAGGTGCTGCCGCAGGACGGCCTGGCCGGAACGCTCGTCGGCCGTGTCTGGCGTGCCGGCACGCCCGCTGGCCCGGCCGTGGTGGTGCTGCGCCCGGAGGGCGTGTTCGATCTGAGCAAGCACTTCGCCACCATGAGTACGCTGCTGGAGACGGACCATCCGGCGCAAGCTGTGCATTCAGTGGCCGGCGAGTTCCTGTGCAGCGTCGATGCGCTGCTCGACAACAGCAAGGCGGAAGGCCAGGACCCCACCGTCCCCTGGCTGCTGGCGCCCTGCGACCTGCAGGTTATCAAGGCCGCGGGCGTGACTTTTGCCGGCAGCATGATCGAACGCGTGATCGAGGAGCAGGCCGGCGGCGACGCCAGTCGTGCGCTCGCGCTACGCAGCCAGATCACGGCGTCGATCGGCACCAGCCTGTCCGACATCCGCCCCGGCTCGGCCCAGGCACTGGCGTTGAAGAACCTGCTGCAGCAGCAGAAGCTGTGGTCGCAATACCTGGAGGTCGGCATCGGGCCCGATGCCGAGGTCTTCACCAAGGCGCCCGTGCTGGCATCGGTGGGGCATGGCCAGGACATCGGCATCCGCGCCGAATCGACCTGGAACAACCCCGAGCCCGAGGTGGTGCTGGCCGTCAACAGCCGCGGTGACATCGTCGGCGCAGCGCTGGGCAACGACGTCAACCTGCGCGACATCGAAGGCCGCAGTGCGCTGCTGCTCGGCAAGGCCAAGGACAACAACGCGTCCTGCGCCATCGGCCCCTTCATCCGCCTGTTCGAAGGCCACTTCGGCCTCGATCAGCTGCGCCACGAGACCGTGCACCTGCAGGTGACCGGCGACGACGGCTACACGCTGCGGGGCATCAACACCATGGCCAGCATCAGCCGCGACCCGGTCGACCTGGTGGCGCAGACACTGGCCTGCCACCAGTATCCCGACGGCTTCATGCTGTTCCTGGGCACGCTGTTCGCGCCCACCGAAGACCGGGACGAGCCTGGCGGCGGGTTCACTCACAAGCTGGGCGACGTGGTCAGCATCCACAGCCCCTGGCTGGGCTGCCTCCTGAACCGGGTGACGCATTGCGAGGCTGCGCCACCCTGGCGCTTCGGCCTGCGCGCATTCATCGGCAACCTGGCCGAGCGCGGTCTGCTGCAGGGGGACGGCTGTGACGGCCGGCCACCGCCTGGAAACCGCACGGAGTGAGTCCTTTCAACCCAAGGAGACAAGCATGCATCTGACCATCGAACGTGGATCTGCGAGGGGGCGCAGCAGACCTGGCTTCAAGCGGCTTTTGATTTCGCTGCCTACCGGACTCGTGATCGCGAGCGCCTCCCTGGCGGCTGATCGGCCTTCGGATCCTGCTGCTTGGCCGGGGCTGAAGGATGTGTACAAGAACTACTTCCTGATCGGCAGCACCAATCTCGACGCGCGCAACTTCGGCGCCGAGGTGGTGCCGGGTGAAAACTCGGTCGCCGCAATGACCCTGAAACACTTCAACGCGGTGACGCCCAGCAACGCGATGAAGCCCGATTTCTGGAATGGAGGGATCAGCAATCTCACCCCCAATTTCCTTACCAATCTGACCTCGGGCATCAACGCTGACATCAGCGCGGCCAATGCGCGCGGCGTCAAGGTCACCGGGCACGTGCTGCTCTGGCACAACCAGTCGGCCCAATGGCCCGCGCCCAACGTCCTGACTTCGAATGGCGGATGGGAGACGCCGTGGGACTACGCAACGGCGAAGGCGAGTCTGGAGCATTACGTGCGGACCGTGGCCGGCCATTTCGATCGGGACCCCTTCAAGGCCTACTCCTGGGACGTCGTCAACGAAGCGTTCAAAGACAACCCCGACAACCCCGCCGACTGGAGGAACGCCTTGCGAACCGGCTACAGCCCGGAGGAGCGGCCGGCCCGATGGGCGCAAGCCTATGCCAAGGGTGGGAAGAGCTGGGAATACATGTATGACGCTTTCTACTACGCGCGCCAGAACACGACGGCCATCCTGAACTACAACGACTTCAACGACAACGAGCGTGCCTCGAAGGCCACGGCGATCGCTGCGATGGTCAAGGAATTCAATGAACGGTACGCGGCCGAATCGGCTGCAGGCAAGGGGCGGATACTTCTGGACGCCAAGGGCAAGCCCAGGCCGCTGATCGACGTCATCGGCACGCAGGGGCATTGGGACATGAGGCTCAACCTGGACGCTTTCGAACGGACCATCAAGACCTATCTCGAAACCGGCGCGAATGTCGATCTGACCGAGCTGGATCTCGCGCCGAACCTGGGTCTGGACAAAGGCCAGCGGATCCAGAATGGCCCCGAAATGGAGGCCCTGTTCATGGAGCAGGGCATCCAGTACGCGAAACTTTTCAGCCTGCTCAAGGAATACGCCGCCGGCCCGGGAGGTCGTCACCCTGAGTACAAGGGAGGCGTGCACCGGGTTACCTGGTGGGGGATGACGGACCCGGGCTATCACACCAACGGGTACCCGTGGTCCAGCGTCGGCAAACCCAAGGAGGCGTACTGGGCCACGACGAACCCGGAGCAGTACCTCATCGATGCGGGCTTGCCGCCGAACGGCGTGACCGCGACTTTCAGCTATGGCGGCGAATCCTTCAAAGCCCGGACCTGGGGCGGCAAGAACGCTCAGGCGATGCTCGACATCAACGTGCCGGTTGACACGAAGAACGTCGTTTTCTCCGCTGCCAACGTCTCCCTGCCCTCGGGCTTTGCCGTCGAGAGCATGAAGTTCAACCCGCCCGACTGCGCTGTGATTCCCGGGAAACCCTGCCATGTGACGGTGACCGCGAGGGGGCCCGCAACGGCAGCTGCCCACGTGGAGAACACGGCGACGTTCGTACTGTCCTTCGGCAAGATGACCGTCGGGTGGATGGATGCCGCCAACGCGCTGGAGGCCCCCCTCTCGTATGCGGAAGTCCGCTTCAGTGACGGTGTGACCCCGTTCAAGCAGTACAAGACCTCCTACGGGAGCGACGGCATGGCGAGAGCGACCGGCGTCACGGAAATGAAGGCGGTGCCGAAACATGGCCACAACACGCTCGTCCTGTCATCGCGGGACCCGATCAACAATCCGGTCGGACTGCGGTTGCAAAAGCATGCGGCGACGGAAAAAACCTGGCGGCTCGTCACGAGAATCGAACCCGGGAGGACGTACATGGTCGTGTCCGGGGAGTCGGATCTCAACGGACAGACGCAGGCCGCTGCTTTGACCAACCGAAGCAAGCCCGCGACCACGGCCTCGCCTGAATCGCTGTCGCGTACGCCTGTCATCGTCCGTGGCGACATCCTTGTGCCCTTGCTCAATTCGAATGCGCCCGTGAGCGAGCCCGCTCTGGCTCAGGACAACCTCAAGTTCGTCTTCGAAGAGGCAAGGAGCCCTGCCGCAGGGCCGTACGCCGCTCAGGAAGGGCACACGATGCAGAGCTTCATCCATGGCACCAATGTCTACCCGCATGTCATGTTCAGAGGCAATGGCGCGAATGGCACCGTCGTGGGGAACCAGCATTCGCTGATCACGCGCCAGACGAATGGCCAGGAGGGCTCGCAGATCGCCGAGAGATCGCTGGATCAGGCGGTCTGGTTCAACACGCCCATCGACCAGAAAACCGGCGAGATGAAGATGTTCCTGTATTCCGAGAAGGACGGTGTCAAACAACACCATGTCCTGAAGGAAGTTGGCGATGGCGAGACGCCGAACAGGGACGCCGGGAACGCCATCAGCCAGCGGCAGGCGGCCGTGGGCGGCTTCGTCGCCATGCAGGCGGAGGGTCCCACGGAGGGGACGAGCGTCAAGCTCTATGCCTACGACATCGAGCCTCAGGCGCCGAACAATGAGCCGCCGGCGACGGAGGCCCCTCCGTCGCCGGGGATGGCGATCGCCTTCCCATTCACCAGGCGCGGCGGATCGTTCGACGCGGGCGACCTCGCGCTGGCGCTGGCGGGCCTCGCAGCGCTTGCGCTCGTCCGCCGCCGCCGGCCCTGAAGCTGTGAAGCTGTGACGCCGGCGCCGAGGTCAGTCCTCGGCGCCGGCCCGGGCCCGCCGCAAGTGCGGCCACGCGGCCTGCCAGAGGCAGAGCGCTCCTGCGCACAGCGCGCCGTACAGGTGCGCCTCGACCATCACCTCGCCGCCGATCAGCGCACGCTGCGCGTCCGAAGGCGGATGGAACATCTGCCAGCCGATGCGTGCGATGACGGCCACCATGACGATCCAGGCCACGCGATCGCCTTGCCAGGCACGCGGCGCCAGCACCCAGATGAACAGCCCATAGAGCACGCCGGAGAGACCCGCGTAGTTCGTGGCCTGGGGCGATGCAGCCATCAGCAGGATCCCCACGCCGAAGGCCAGCACAACCATCGCGACCCCCCAGGAACGCCCGCTGCGGGTGCCTGCCGCGAACGCGGCGCACAGCGCCAGCCCGCCAGTGTTCATCAGGCAGTGCGCCCAGCCGAGATGCACCGCATGCGCCGAAAGCAGGCGCCAGTACTGCCCGTCGAGCACGGCAGCGCGTTCGTAGCGCAGCGCTTCGTACACCGGCTCACCGCCCGCCTGCAAGGCCAGCATGAGGCAGGCGAGCGCGACGGGAACGAGCCAATTGGCGAAGGACCGCTGTGGAAGAGGTAGCACGGTGGCGGAATTGTGCCGTTGGCTTGCGGGTGATCGTCACGCCTTGGCAGCGGGCTTGAAGATGTGGATGGTCTCGCCGCGCGCGAGCTTCTCCACCAACTGGGCGATGCGCCTGGCGCGCGTCTCGGGCTTCACGGCTGTCTGTATGCGCCACAGCACCGCGTAGCGGTTGCTCGCGTTGATCGTTGCAAAGAAGGCCTTGGCGCTCGGCTCGGCTTCGAGCGCCGCCAGCAGGTCTTCCGGCACGGTGGACGTGCGCGCGCCATCGTAGGCCCGCGCCCAGCGTCCGTCGGCCTTGGCGGCCTCGATCTGCGCGTGGCCCGGCGCCTGCATGCGGCCCGCCTCGATGAGCGCGGCGACCTTGTCGACGTTGATCTTCGACCAGACGCTGCGCGCGCGCCGCGGCGTGAAGCGCTGTAGAAAGTGCTGGTCGTCGAGCCCCTTCTTCTGGCCGTCGATCCAGCCCCAGCAGAGCGCGATCTCGACCGCCTCGGGGTAGGTGACGCTGGGTTCATCGGCGCCCCGCTTGGCGATCTTGAGCCAGAGGCCGTCGGCGGTGGGGTGGTGCTTCTTCAGCCAGGTCTCGAAGGCCCTGGCGTTCTTGAACAAGGTCGGGGCGGCGTCGGGTTGGATGGCTGGTTTGGCGGTGGGCATCGCCGGAGTGTGCCGCAGGGAGCGAGCCGACACGCGGTTGACATCGACGCCGGCCAGGCTTACGCCTTTTCACGTTTCGAGATCACGAAGATGCCCGACATTGTTCCTCTCGACCTTCCGGGTCGTCGTCGATTTTTGCGCTTGTCGCTCGCGAGCGGTGGCGGCGTGTCCGTGGCCAGCTTCGTTGCAGCCTGCGGGGGCGGCAGTGACCGGATCGTTCCCGTATGGGGGGCGGCACAACCGCCTGTCCCTGCACCCGAACCTGCGCCGACGCCCGCGCCCGAACCCGCACCAGCGCCGCCGGAACCGCCCCGTTCGACGAGCCCGTTCGAAGCCATGTCGGAACTGCAGCCCGCCGATGCCAATGGCGTGATGCTGCCCCAGGGTTTCAGCTCGCGCATCGTGGCGCGATCGGGTCAGCCCCCGCTGCCGGGCAGGCCGGCCTGGCACGGCGCTCCGGATGGCGGCGCGTGTTTCGCCGCTGCAGATGGCGGTTGGGTCTACGTCAGCAATTCCGAACTGGCCCTGGACGCCGACATGAAGCCTGCCGGGGGCGCCGGCGCGCTGCGCTTCAGCAAGGATGGCGAACTGATCGACAGCTATCCGATCCTCAAGAACACCGGAGGCAATTGCGCTGGCGGAAGCACGCCATGGGGCACCTGGCTGTCCTGCGAGGAGTTCGAGCTGGCCCCGACCGATCCTCTGGTCCCGTTGATCGGCCGAAGCGCCGGCCTGGTGTGGGAGTGCGATCCGTTCACGCCGTGGGTCGAAGGCCAGACGGGACGAAGCTTTCCCGCGCTGGGCCGCTTCTCGCACGAGGCGGTGAGTGTCGATCCATCCAACCGCGTCCTCTACCTCACCGAGGACTCCAGCGGTGGCCGCATCTATCGCTTTGTCTGCGATGCGACCGATTGGCCCGAAGGGCTGGACCGGCCGCGCTTGCAGAACGGCAAGCTGCAGGTGATGCAGCTTCGCGGCCTGCCTGCAAACGTCGAGGTGATCGCCGCCGCTGCAACGGCTGGGCTCGACATCGACAAGCCGTGCGCGGTCGACTGGGTCGATGCCCTCCATCCCGAACAGGGCCAAGGCTATGTCCGCCTCGCGTTGGCGCCCGCGGAAGGCGTCGTCCCGCCGGGCACCTTCTTTCCGAAATGCGAGGGGACCTGGTACTTCAACGGCATCGTCTACTTCGCGACCCAGAGCAACCACCGCATCTGGGCTTTCGACGTCGCGAACCAGACGATCGAAGTCATCTACGACGGCAACAAGAACTCGGTCGACCCGGTCACTTTCGCCGTCAACCGACCTGACAACATCACGATCACCGCGCTCGGCGAAATCATTGCCACCGAGGATGGCGGCAACCTGGAAGTCGGCATTGTGCGTGCCGACCGCAGTGCCCAGGTGATCGCGCGCCTGGTCGGACACAACGCAAGCGAAACCACCGGGCCGGCGCTGTCTCCGGACGGGACGCGCCTGTATTTCAGCTCGCAGCGCGGCACGACGGGCAAATCCGAGGATGGCATCACTTTCGAGATTGCCTTGCCCCGCCCGGCGCGGTGACGCCGCCAAGGTGAAGAGCTCGGTCAGCGCGGGCGAATTTTTCGAAGTCTGCGCAAGGCCTCCCGATCGGGAGGCCTTTTTTCTTGATGAAGTTTTTGTGACAAACCGCAGTCGTTGCGTACGCCACGCGTCTAGGTAACCGTACGCAGCAGCGACATCGAGGCTCTCCATCATGAGCCGCTGCAAGCGAGCTTCATCCTTGAGAACCGAGCTGTAAATGCATGACATGAAGAAGAGCCGGCCACCGCTGTGCTGGAAAGCGGTGTGGCTGGCAGTGATGGCGCTGGGCGGTCCGGCGGCGGCCCTGGCCCAGGAGGCGCCGGCTTCGGCCGCGGGCGCTCCTTCCGCAGCCCCCGCAGCCCCCGCCGCGCCCGCCCGCAAGGTCGACATCGCCGAGTACATCGTGCGCGGCAACACCGTGCTCGACGCACGCGCCATCGAAAAGGCGGTCACGCCCTTCCTCGGGCCCGAGCGCACGTTGAAGGACGTGGAAGCGGCGCGCGACGCGCTGCTCGCGGCCTACCAGGCGGCGGGCTACCAGTCGGTGTACGTCGACCTGCCCGAGCAGCAGGTGACCGAGGGCGTGGTGTTCCTGCAGGTCAACGAGACCCGCGTGGGCCGCGTGCGCGTGGTGGGCGCCGAATACAACTCGCCGCTCGACGTGCGCGACCAGGTGCCGGCGCTGAAGGAGGGCGGCGTGCCCGACTTCAACCAGGCGCAGGCCGAGCTCGCCGCGCTCAACCGCGGCCCGAAGCGGCAGGTGATGCCGCTGGTGCGCCAGGGTGCGATGCCCGGCACGATGGACGTCGACCTCAAGGTCCAGGACTCGAGCCCGTGGCGCGGCAGCGTCGGCCTCAACAACGACTACAGCGCCGACACGCGCAAGCTGCGCGCGACGGCCTCGCTGGGCCACGACAACCTCTGGCAGCTGGGCCACAGCGCCTCGCTGAGCTTCTTCGGCGCGCCGCAGGACCTGAGCCAGACCCAGGTGTTCTCGGCCTCGTATGCGGCGCCCATCTCGGGCACCGCGTGGAGCGTGGAGGCCACCGCCTTCGTGTCCGACAGCAACGTGGCCACCGTGGGCGGCACCGACGTGCTCGGCAAGGGCCACTCGATCGGGGTGAAGGCGACCTACACCGTGCCGAACGCGGGCAACTGGTGGCACGCGTTCAGCGTGGGCATCGACTTCAAGAACAACAAGGAGGCGCTGAGCCTGAACGGCACGGCCGACACCGTGCCGCTCAAGTACGCGCCGGTCACGCTGTCGTACACAGGCTTCCGGCAGTCGGACAAGAGCCAGCTCGGCGTGGGCGTCTCGCTGGTGGCGGGCACCAGCAGCTCGTTCAACTACGGCAGCGACTGGGCCGCGTTCGACTACAAGCGCTACAAGGCCTCGCCGAGCTTCATGGTGCTGAAGGCCGACCTCAACGGCACGCACACCTTCGGCGGCGGGCAGCAACTGTCGTTCCGCTTCAATGGCCAGATGACCGATTCGCCGCTGGTGTCGAGCGAGCAGATCGCCGGTGGCGGCATGAACTCGGTGCGCGGCTATCTCTCGGCCGAAGCCACCGGCGACTACGGCGTGGTCGGCTCGGTCGAACTGCGCAGCCAGCCGCTGACCTTCCTGGGCAGCACGGTCGAGAACTGGCGCGTGTATGCCTTCGCCGATGCGGCGCGGTTGCGCCTGAAGAGCCCGCTGCCCGAGCAGGACGAGCGCTTCTCGCTGTATTCGGTGGGCCTGGGCACCACCTTCAAGGTGGGCACGTACCTGTCGGGCCGCATCGACATCGGCTATCCGCTGATCGATGGGCCGCGCACCCAGAAGCACGACACGCGCGTGAATTTCAGCCTCACCGCGAGCTATTGAACCGCACGGCTTCCATCCGCCTTCTTTCCTTCGCTCATTCCTTTTCCTTCTTTCTTGTCTCTCTCTACGAGCTTTCCGGAGAACCCTGTCATGCGACGCATTCTTTTCATCGTGCTCACGCTGCTGAGCACGCTCTTGCCGGGCCTGGCCCACGCCTGGTGGCAGGCCGAATGGGCCTACCGCAAACCCGTCACCATCGACGGCGGCCCGCAGGCCGGCGCGATCGGCAGCGATGCCGGCCGCGCACCGGTGCTGGTTCGCCTGCACACGGGCAACTTCAAGTTCGAGGGCGTGAGCGAGACGGGCGCCGACCTGCGCTTCGTGGCGGGTGACGACAAGACCGTGCTGAACCACCAGATCGAACAGTTCGATCCGCTGCTGGGCATGGCGCTGATCTGGGTCGACGTGCCCAACGTTTCGGCCGGCACGCCGCAGAAGCTGTGGATGTACTACGGCAACCCGAAGGCGCCCGCATCGGGCAACGGCCAGCGCAGCTTCGATCCCGACTACACGCTGGTCTACCACTTCGCCGAGGCGGCCGTGCCGCCGCGCGACACCACCGCCTACGGCAACCACGGCCAGACCGCGGCCGTGCCCGTCGAAGGCACGGTCATCGGCAAGGGCGCGCAGCTGGGCAGCGGCCCGCTGATGCTGCCCGCAACGCCGTCGCTCGCCGTGGCGGCCGGCGGTGCGCTGACCTTCTCGGCCTGGGCGCGGCCCGATTCGCTCGGCGCCAGCCAGGCGATCTATGCGCGCCGCGACGGCGCGGGCGAGTTCGTGGTGGGCATCGACCAGGGCGTGCCTTTCGTGCAGGTCAACGGCCAGCGCAGCACGCCGGGCCAGCCGATCCAGGCCGGCCAGTGGTCGCACCTCGCGGTCAAGGCCGAGGGCGAGAGCGTGGCGCTGTACGTCGGCGGCCGTCCGACCGTGACGCTTGCGGCCAAACTGCCGGCGCTGAACAGCCCGGCCGCGCTCGGCAGCGACGCACCGGGCAGCCTGCCGGTCGCCGCTGGCGCGCAGCCCGCCGCGGCCTTTGCGCCCTTCACCGGCGCGGTCGACGAAGTGCGCCTCTCGAAGGTGGCGCGCACCGACGCGCTGCTGCTGGCCGATGCCGTGTCGCAAGGCGCGGAGTCGCGCCTGACGGTGTTCGGTGCCGACGAGCAGCAGGCCGGCAAGAGCCACTTCGGCTACATCCTGGCCGCGATGCCGCTGGACGCCTGGATCGTGGTGGGCCTGCTGGGCCTGATGATGGTGCTGTCGTGGGCCATCATGATCGGCAAGGGCCGCAGCTACGGCGCCACCTCGCGCGCCAACGCGGTCTTCATCGAGCACTTCCGCGAATCCGCCGGTGCCCCGCTCGACCGCCTGGCGGTGAGCAACACCGTGCCCGAGCGCGTGCGCGCCGATTCCTCGCTGTGGCGCCTGTACGAAGTGGCCATCGACGAGATGCGCCGCCGCCATGACCGCGGCTACGACCTGAGCGCCGTCTCGACCGCCACCATCGGCGCGATCCGCGCCGCGATGGACGGCGTGATGGTGCGCGAGACCGAGCGCATGTCCAAGCGCATGAACTGGCTGTCGACCACCATCGAGGGCGCGCCCTACGTGGGCCTGTTCGGCACCGTGATCGGCATCATGCTGGTGTTCGTGGTGGCGGCGATGGCCGGCGCGGTGGACATCAACTCGGTGGCCCCGGGCATGGCGGCGGCGCTGCTGTGTACCGCGGCCGGCCTGGGGGTCGCGATTCCCGCGCTGTTCGGCTACAACTGGCTGGCCTCGCGCTCCGACGCGATCGGCGCCGACATGGCCGTCTTCGTCGACGAGTTCGTCACGCGCCTGGCCGAAGAGCAGGGCGAGGGCCGCTCGCTGCCCGTGGCCGTGGCCAAGCGCGCCTGAGTCCGCAACGCCATGGCCAACAGTGCAGCCAAGTTCGCCGTGCGCAAGCGCACGGGCGGCATCAACATCACGCCGTTCGTCGACGTGCTGCTGGTGGTGCTGGTGATCTTCATCCTCACCAGCAACGCCAGCATCCCGGGCATCAAGGTCGACCTGCCGAAGGCCAGCGCCTCGGTGGCGCTCGAGAAGCCCAAGACCAAGGCGATCACGATCGACAACGCGGGCAACGTGTTCCTCGACGCCTATCCGGTGACGTTGCCCGAGCTCGAGGAGCGCCTGCGCACCGAGAAGGCGCTGTCGCCGGACTTCCCGGTGATCGTGCGCGGCGATGCCAGCGTGCAGTACGCCAAGGTGGTCGACGTGCTCGACCTGCTGCGCCGCATCGAGCTCAACCAGATCGGCCTCGTGACCGGCAAGCAGAAGTGAGGAGCGGAGCGTGAAACCTCGCGATCCGAACGCCGGCTTCTGGCGTCGCTGGGGCGGCACGGCCATCGGCCTGGCGATCTTCGCCGCGCTGGTGGCGCTGGTGTGGCATCTGCTGTCCGACACCGCGAGCACCAAGCGCGTGGTGGCCGATGCGCCGATGCTGATGCTGCCGCCGCCGCCCCCACCGCCGCCCGAGCCCGAGAAGCTGCCCGAGCCCGAGCCGGAGAAGATCAAGCCCGAAGTGGTCGAGCCCGAGCCCAAGCCGGTCGAACCGCTCGAAGCGCCCAAGGACGACGCGCCGCCCAGCCCCTCGAAGGACCTGGGCGACCCGGTGACCATGGACAGCGCGGGCGAAGCCGGCAACGACGCCTTCGGCATCCAGGCCGGCAGCGGCGGCGGCATGAGCGGCACCGGCGCCGGTGGCGGCGGTGGCCTGGGCAGCGGCTCGTATGCGCGCTATGTCTCCAGCCTGCTGCAACAGGCCCTGTCGCGCGATGCGCGCACCCGCCAGCTGGTGTTCGACGACATCCAGATCGACCTGTGGCTCGGCGTCGACGGCCGGACCACGCGGGTCCAACTGGTGCGCGGCACCGGCACCGGCGACATCGACGAGGCGGTACTTGCGCTGGTGCGCAACCTCGACCGGCTCGACGAGACGCCGCCAGCGTCGCTGCGCTTTCCGATGCGCGTGTCCATGAAGGGGCGCCGCCCATGAGCGCCGCGACTTTCCACGCGGCCCGTGCCGATGCCCTGCCAGTCCCATTCAATCCTGTGAACGAAGCGATGAACCATCTCACCAACATCCAGAGCCGGGGCGCCATGCCGACCCTGCGCAAGTGCGCGCTCGCGGCGGCCGTGGCCTCCGCGTTCGTCTTCGCGGCCGCCGGCGCCCATGCGCAAGCCGCCGCACCGGCACCCGCCGAGACCGCCATGGTCAAGCTGATCCGCGGCCTGATCCAGAGCGGCACGCTCGCCAAGGACGTGGGCGAGGCGCTGCTGGCGCAGGCCCAGACCGAGGCCATGGCCTCGCAGCAGGCGCAACAGCGCATCGCCGCCTCGGCCACGGCCGCTTCGGCAAGCACCGCTGGCGGGCTGCGGCTCGAAGCCGGCGACGTGCGCGTGCCCTACATCTCGCAGACCGTGCGCGATCAGATCCGCGACGAGGTCAAGACCCAGGTGATGGCCCAGGCCAAGGACGAAGGCTGGGCCGCGCCCAACGAAACCCCCGAGTGGAGCAAGCGCATCCGCCTCGAAGGCGACGTGCGCATTCGCAACGAGTCGCGCAGCTACGCGGGCAACAACAGCAACATCGAGATCAACTGGCCCGCGCTCAACGACGGCAGCGGCTACGACGTCAACCCCAACACCAACCTCTCGCTGCCGTCGATCCTCAACACCCGGCAGGACCGCCGCAACCTGTTCCGTGCGCGTGCGCGCCTGGGCGTGCTGGCCGACCTGTCGGAGAACACCAAGGCCGGCGTGCGCCTGGCCTCGGGCAGCGACGAGAGCCCGGTCTCGACTACCCAGACGCTGGGCGGCGGGCTCGGCAAGAAGAGCGTGTGGCTCGACCAGATGTGGATCTCGCACAAGCCGGTCGACTGGCTGACGGTGACGGGCGGGCGCTTCGGCAATCCGTTCATGTCGAGCGACCTGGTGTTCTCGAACGACCTGAACTTCGACGGCATCGCCGCGCAGTTCGACAAGAAGCTCGCATCCAACCCGAACCTGTCGCTGTTCGGCACGCTCGGGCTGATCCCGCTCGAATACTCGTCGGACAATTCGCCGAGCCGCAGCCAGGAAAAGATGGCGAGCGAGAACAAGTGGCTGCTCGGCGCGCAGATCGGCGCCGACTGGAAGATCAACGACGACAACCGCGTGCGCGGCGCGCTCGCGTACTACAACTTCCGCAACATCAGCGGCCAGGTCTCGCAGCCCTGCGCGCTCTACGCCGGCGCCGACGGCTGCAGCACCGACTGGTCGCGCCCGGCCTTCATGCAGAAGGGCAACACGCTCATGCTGCTGCGCGACATCGCGCTCGATCCGCTCAACCCGGCCGGCACGCCGCAGCCGCAGTACGTGGGCCTGGCATCGAGGTTCCGCCTGATCGACCTGAACCTGCGCTGGGATACCGCGGTGGCGGGCAACAACCTGCGCCTGGACGCCAACTTCGTGCGCAACACCGCCTACGACGCGAACGACATCTGGAGCCGTGCGGGCGCGCGCGGCGCCATCGTCAACAACTTCGGCCCCACGGGCGGCACCGCGCAGAGCGACTTCAAGAGCGGCGGCAACGCCTACATGCTGCAGGCCACCTACGGCAAGCCGTCGCCGTCGGCGCGCGGCGACTGGAACGTGCTCGCGGGCTACAAGCGCATCGAGCCCGACGCCATGCCCGACGGCTACAACGACTCGACCTTCCATGGCGGCGGCACCAATGCGCGCGGCTACTTCCTGGGCGGCTCGTATGCGATCGACAAGAACATGTGGTTCACCGGCCGCTGGATCTCGACCAAGGAAATCTATGGACCGCCGCTGTCGATCGACACCCTGCAGCTCGAATTCAATGCGCGATTCTGAGGAGGCCCCCGTGTTCAGAAAACATCTTTCGGCGCTGGTGCTCGCCGTGCTGGCCGCCACGGCCGGCGTGGCCCATGCACAGCAGGCGCAGGGCCAGAGCATGGAGGAGCGGCTGCGCGCGCAATTGCGCGTGACGACCTCGCAGCTGCAGCAGGCGCAGAACGAGCTGGCTGCGCTGAAGGCCGGCCAGCCCGCGGGTACCGGTGCCGCAGCTGCCGCGCCGGCACCGGCCGAACTCGAGGCGCTCAAGAAGGAACTGGCGCAAAGCCAGGCGCAGCTGTCGGCCGAGCGCCAGGCGCGCGGCCAGGCCGCCGCCGGAACCGAGCAGCTGCGCCAGCAGGCGCAGGCCGCCAACGAGAAGGCCGCCGCGCAGGTGGCGCAGTACCGCGGCGCCTACGACGAGCTGCTGAAGATGGCGCGCGCCGCCGAGACCGACCGTCAGCGGCTCGCAGGCGAGGCCGCGCTGCAGCGCACCGCCCTCACGCAGTGCGAGGCCAAGAACAAGCAGCTCTATGCGGTGGGGCAGGAGATCCTGCGCGCCTACGAGACGGTCGACCTGGGCAGCGTGCTCGCATCGCGCCAACCTTTTGCTGCGCAGAGCCGCGTCAAGTTCGAGCAGATCGCGCAGCAGTACGGCGACAAGCTGTATGGAAGCAAGTTCGACGTGCGCGCGGTGAACGCCCCCGCGGCTGCTGCCGCCACACCCGCGGCCCCCGCCGCCACACCGGCGGCTCCCGCCGCGGGAGACAAGCCATGAAGCGCAGCAAGTCGTCGTCCACCGTGCTCGCGCAGGGGCTTCGCGCAGCCGCCGGCGTAGTGCTGGCATCGTCGATGGGTGTGGCCGCCGCGCAGGCGCCCGCAGCGGGGCAGGCCGTGGTCGCGCGCCTGGGCGAAGCCACGGTCCGGCAGGACGAGGTCGAGCGCCTGCTGCAGGCGCTGCCCGAGGCCGAACGCACCGCCGTGAAGGCCGACCGCGCGAGCCTCGACGCCTGGCTGCGCCAGCGCCTCGTGAGCGAGGCGCTGCTGCGCGACGCCCGCGCCAAGGGCTGGGCCGACCGGCCCGAGGTGAAGGCGCAGATCGATGCCGCCGTGCGCGAGGTCACCTCGCGCATCGTGAGCAGCAGCTACCTCGATTCGGTCAGCCAGGTGCCCGCGGGTTTTCCGTCGGACGCGGAACTGAAGGCTGCCTACGAGCAGGGCAAAACCGATTTCAACCTGCCAGCTGCCTACCGCGTGGCGCAGATCTACCTGGCCACGCCCGAGCGCGATGCCGCCGTCATGGCCAAGGTGCGCGACGCGGCAGCAGCGCTCGCCCGCGAGGCGCGCGCCGGCGACTTTGCCGCCCTGGCGCGCGCGCGCTCGCAGGATCCGCGCAGCGCCGAGCGCGGCGGCGAGGTCGACACCCTGCCGCTCGCGCGCATCCTGCCCGCGCTGCGCGACACGATCGCGAAGCTCAAGGTCGGCGAGGTCAGCGAGCCGGTCCAGGCCGAGGCCGGCTTTCATGTGGTGAAGCTGCTCGGCATCCAGCCCGCGCGCACCGCCACGCTCGACGAGATGACGCCGCAGCTGCGCGCCGCCCTGCGCCAGCAGCGCCAGCAGCAGCTGGTGCAGGCCTTCCTGGCGCAGCTGGCGCCGCCGGCCCAGCTGAGCATCGACGCCGCCGCGCTCGACGCGGCACTGAAGAAGACGAACTGAACAACCCCAGCCCAAAGGCTCCTGAATGACCAACAAATCTTTGACGACGAACACCGAAGCGGCCGACAGCGCCGCCGCAACCAACCTCGACCTGCTGCTGGACGCCGTGACGCCCGAGCAGGTGTCCGACGCCATCAAGGCGGCCGGTGCCGCCGTCACCACCATCGAGCAGGACGGCATGGTGCGCCTGCACAGCGCGAGCCACGGCATCGGCTTTCAGGTGCTGTGGGGGAACCCCGTCACCACCACGCAGTACGCGGACTTCACGCTGAGCTGCCCGCTGCGCGTGCAGGGCGGCACGCTGCCGGACTCGGTGCCTGCCACCTGGCACCGCACCAAGCGCTTCGCGCGCGTGGCGCAGCATGGCGACTTCGTGGTGCTGGAGATGGACGTGGTGGTGGCCGGCGGCGTGAGCCCGACCTACCTCGCGTTCGCGATGCGCCTGTGGATGCAGATGATGGGCGAGTTCTTCCTGCATCTGCGCAACCACACGCCGGCGCCCGAGGCGCGCGGGGATGCCGCCAATGCCGAGTCCGGCGCGGCGCCCGAGGGCGTGGCCGCCGCTGCCGTGTGATGGGCATGGCGGGCGTGACGATGCACCAGGGCACCGCGGCCGGTCCGTCGGCGCTCGCGGCCATCGAGGCGACGACGCGCCAGGCCGAGCGCGCGCGCCGTGCCGAGGCGGTGCGCGTGCGGCAGCGTGCCGCGCTGCTGGCGCTCCTCGTGCAGACGATGACCGAACTGCAGATCTCGATGGCGGAACTGCACGCGGCGCGCCGCGCCGCCCAGCCGGCCAGGCCGCAGCGGCTCAAGGCCTCCGCGCGGCAATGACGCCCGGTACCTGCGCGGCCGGCACCGGCCGCGCGAACAGGTAGCCCTGGGCCTCGTCGAAGCCCTCGCGCGTCACCGCCTGCAGCTGCGCCTCGGTCTCGACGCCCTCGACCGTGGTGGCGATGGCCAGCGCCTTTCCGATGCCCGCCACCGCGCGCATGATCGCGAGCGACTTGCCGTCGGGCAGGTCGGCGATGAAGCTGCGGTCGAGCTTGATCTTGTCGAACGGAAAGCTGCGCAGGTAGCCGAGCGACGAGTACCCGGTGCCGAAATCGTCCATCGCGATCTTCACGCCCAGCTGGCGGATCTGCTGCAGGGTTCGCAGGTTCATGTCGTCGTTGCCCAGCAGCACCGACTCGGTGATCTCGAGCTGCAGGCGGGACGGGCACAGGCCCGATTCCTCGAGCGCGTCGCGCACCCTGTCGACGAGATGGCCGACGCGAAACTGCACCGGCGAGAGGTTCACCGCCACGGCGATGCCGTCGGGCCATGCCGTGCATTCGCGGCAGGCCTCGCGAAGCACCCACTCTCCGATCTCGGTGATGAGACCGGTCTCCTCGGCGATCGGGATGAACTCGGTCGGCGCGATCATGCCGCGCTGGGGATGGCGCCAGCGCACCAGCGCCTCGAAGGCGGTGATGCGGCCCGATGCGAGCTTGACGAGCGCCTGGTAGTGCACCTCGAACTCGCCCTTGGTGAGCGCTTCGCGCATCGAGAGCTTCAGCGCCTGGCGCGTCTGGCGCTGCGCGTCCATGCTGCGGACGTACCTGAAGAAGCTGCCGCCGCCCGCGGACTTGGCCTGGTGCAGCGCCACGGCCGAAGCCCGGATGACTTCGTCGGCCGCGTCGCCGTCGTCGGGCGCCACCGCCACGCCGACACTGGCACCGATGCCCATCTTGTGCCCGTCGAGGTCGAAGGGGGCCAGCAGGATGCCCATGAGCCGGCGGGCGACCGCGAGCGCATCGTCGGGCTGCTGCAGCCCGCCGCAGGCGATCGCGAACTCGTCGGCACCGAGCCGCGCGAGCGTGTGGTCGTCGGCGACCAGGCACAGCCGCAGCCGCTCGGCCACCTCGCGCAGCAGCAGGTCGCCGGTCGCATGGCCGTAGGCATCGTTGACGGCCTTGAAACCGTCGAGGTCCAGCGTCAGCACCGCGACCGGGGCCGCGCGACCGGCCGCGTCAGCCAGGTGCCGCTGCAGCGCTTCGCGGAAGGCCACGCGGTTGGGCAGCCCGGTGAGCACGTCGTGGCGCGCCATGTGCGAGACCTGCTTCTGCGCCTGCAGCCGCTCCTGCTCGGCGTGACGCCGCTCGGTGATGTCGCGCCAGATCGACACCATGCGGCTCGGCATGCCGGCGCTGTCGAGCACGGGCGCCGCGATGACGTCGAGCCAGCGGTGCGTGCCTTCGGCATCGACGGAGTCGAGCTCGATCCGGGCGGTGCCGCCCGCGCGCACCACGTCGAACATGGCGCGCAGTCTCTGCAGCCGACCGTCGGGAAAGATCCTCTCGAGCACCGCGCGGTCGGCGAGCTCCGCGATGTCCACGCCGATCATGCGCTGCGCCGCCTTGTTCATCAGCAGCGTCCGTCCCGACAGGTCGAGCATGCTGATGCTGTCGGGGCTGCTGTCGAAGATGCTCTTGACCGATGCCTCGCTCTCGCGCAGCGCGTCGACGGCGGTGCGTTGCGGGTGCACGTCTTCGAGCAGGCCGTACCAGCGCACGATGCGGCCGTGCTCGTCGCGCCGCGGAGCCGCCCGGCTGCGGTGCCACCTGTAGCCTCCATCAGCGCTCAGCACCCGGTATTCGGCATCGAAGGGCGTGCCATCGACCAGTGACGCCTGCCATTGGACCCGCACGAGTTCGAGGTCGTCGGGATGCAGCACCGATTCCCAGCCGACGCCGAGCCCGCTCTCGACGCTGGTGCCCGTGAGCAGCGGCCAGCCGGGGCCGGCCTCGATGACCGCGCCGGACGCATCGGCGGTCCAGGGGATCTGCGGATGCAGTTCGACGAAGGACCGGTAGTGCGCCTCGCTGTCGCGCAGCACCCGCTCGGCCGTGCGCAGCGCGGTGACGTCGGAGATCACCGCCACCAGCAGCCGGCCCTCGGCACCGATGAGTTCGACGGGCTGCTTGCAGGTGAACAGGATCCGTGTGGAGCCGTCCGCCAGGGTGATCTCTTCCTCGAAGCTGCGCGCGTTGCCGCTGGCGAGTATCTCGAGGTCGACGGCCCGGATGCGGTCGGCCTCGGCCGCAGGCAGCACGTCGTGGTCGGTCTTGCCGAGCGCGCGCTCGAGCGGGATGCCGAGTAGCGCGCAGGCGGGGGCGTTGAGGTGCACGAAGCGCGAGGCCTCGTCCTTGACGATCACGGCGTGCCCGACGCTGTCGAGGATCGCCGTCACCGGTACCGAGGGGTCCAGCAGATGCGCCGGCGAATGCGCCGCCCGGTAGTCACCCATGTCGATGTCCTTCCTCTGAAGAGGATCTCCCAAGGCATGCATGGTAGGTCACTGCCAACCCGCCCTGGCAGGACGGGTTCGGGCCGGCGCGTCAGCGGTGACTGTCGTGGCGCCGCTTCGGCCTCAGGCTGCCACGGCGACCGCGCCCTGGCGGATGCCCATCGCCCTCAGGGTTTCCCCGACGGCCGCCACGGCGCCAGGAATGCCCGCCTCTCCGAAGTGCCCCATGCAGCCGACGCGGAAGGTCTCGACCTGGGTCAGCTTGCCGGGGTAGAGGATGTAGCCGCGCTGCTTCACCTGCTGGTAGAAGGCCTTGAAGTCGTAGGCCGGATCGTCGGGTGCGTGGAAGGTCACGATGATCGGCGCCTGGATGGCGGGGGCTAGAAAGCTGCGCAGGCCGAGCGCGGCCAAGCCCTCGACGAGCGCTCTGCAGTTGCGCGCATAGCGCTGGCCGCGCGCCGCGAGGCCGCCTTCCTCAAGGTACTGGGCGATGGCTTCGTCGAGCGCCGCGACAACGTGCGTGGGCGGCGTGAAGCGCCACTGCGTGGTCTTCTCCATGTACACCCACTGGTCGTAGAGGTCCATGCTCAGCGAGTGGCTGTTGCCCTCGCAGCGCTCGAGCGTGGCGCGCCGCACCACCACGAAGCCCATGCCCGGCACACCCTCGAGGCACTTGCCCGAGGCCGCGATCACCGCATCGAAGGGCGTCTTGCGCGCGTCGATCTCGAGTGCGCCGAACGAACTCATCGCGTCGACGATGAGGCCGCGGCCGTGTTTGGCGGCCACCAGCGCGATCTCGTGCAGCGGGTTGAGCACGCCGGTGCCGGTCTCGCAATGCACCACGGCCACGTGCGTGATGCCCGGGTCGGCGGCGAGGGCGCGCTCCACGTCGGCGGGCTGCACCTGCCGGTCTTCGGTGTAGTCGATGGTCGTGACCTTGCGGCCGAGCACGCGGCAGATTTTGATGAGGCGCTGGCAGTAGGCGCCGTTGCTCGGCACCAGCACATGGCCGTCGCGCGGCACCAGCGTGCCGATGGCGGCCTCGACCGAGAAGGTGCCGCTGCCCTGCATCGGCACGCATTCGTGCGTGCCCTTGCCGTGCACGATGTCGAGCACGCGCTCGCGGATGCGCGCGGTGATCTTGTTGAAGTCGCCGTCCCACGAACCCCAGTCGCGCAGCATCGCCTGGCGCGTGCGGTCCGAGGTGGTGAGCGGCCCCGGCGTGAGCAGGATGGGGCTGGGTGTCGATGTCATCGTGTTCTCTCCATGCGGGGAGGAGTCTCTGTCGATGTAAGCACTTTAGATTGCCTTTTGCAGACTGTCAACGACAGATTGTTGACAATCTGAAATTTGCCGCGAAAATAACGACCCATGGTCACCAGCAATCACACCGCCGCCCTCGCATTCCTCCAGTCCAGCTCGCTGCCGATGCTGATGCAGGAGGAGATCGAGCGTTTGATCATGACGGGCGAGCTCCCGGTCGGCAGCCGCATCAACGAGAGCGAGCTGTCGCAGCGCTTCAACACCAGCCGCGGCCCGATCCGCGAGGCGCTGCGTGCACTCGAGGAAGCAGGGCTGGTGCGCAACGAGAAGAACCGCGGCGTGTTCGTGCGCGAGATCGCGCTCGAGGAGGCCGACGAGATCTACGAACTGCGCGAGGCGCTCGAAGAAATCATCGGCCGGCGCGTGGCGCTCGCGATCTCGCCCGACGCGGTGGCGCGGCTGCGCGCGATGGTCGAGGCCATGCGCTCGGCCGCGCAGGCGCCGGACGTGGCGCAGTACGCGCAGCTCAATCTGCAGTTCCACGAGATCCTGCTCGATACCGCCGGCAGCCAGAAGCTCACCGAGACCTACAAGCGCCTGGTGAAGGAACTGCACCTCTTCAGGATGCGCGCCCTCGACAGCGGCGGTGGCCTGCGCGTGTCGGCCGACGAGCACAACCGCATCGTCGACGCCATCGCGAGCGGCAACCCCGACACCGCCGGGCGCGCGCTGCGCGAGCACGTGGCGGGCAGCCGCGCCCGCATGCACAAGGCCTTCGGCCGCACCAACGCGCCCGGCATGGCCGACGCAACGAACAACCCACCCCAAAAGGAAGTCTGAAATGACACCGGAGACACTCGAAGTCAATGCCAGGAGCTACCGCTGGATGGCGCGCCCGATCGTGGTCGTCTGCGTGGACGGCTGTGAGCCCGCCTACCTCGACGCCGCCATCGACGCCGGCGTCGCGCCGGCCATCGCACGCATGCGCAAGGAGGGCGCCGACCTGCTGGCCGACTGCGTGGTGCCCTCGTTCACCAACCCGAACAACCTCTCGATCGTGACCGGCGCGCCGCCCGCGGTGCACGGCATCTGCGGCAACTACTTCTTCGACCGCGAGCTCGGCCAGGAAGTGATGATGAACGACCCCAAGTACCTGCGCGCCGGCACCGTGCTCGCGGCCTTTGCCGATGCGGGCGCCAAGGTGGCGGTGGTCACCGCCAAGGACAAGCTGCGCAAGCTGCTGGGCCACAAGATGAAGGGCATCTGTTTCTCGTCGGAGAAGTCGGACCAGGTGACCATGGAAGACAACGGCATCGACGACGTGCTCGGCATGGTCGGCATGCCGGTGCCGTCGGTCTACAGCGCCGAGCTGTCGGAGTTCGTGTTCGCGGCCGGCGTGAAGCTCATGGAATCGGGTCGCCCCGACCTGATGTACCTTTCGACCACCGACTACGTGCAGCACAAGGCCGCGCCGGGCAGCCCCGCGGCCAACGCCTTCTACAAGATGATGGACGGCTACCTCGCGCAGCTCGATGCGCTGGGCGCGACCATCGTGGTCACGGCCGACCACGGCATGAACGACAAGCACGGCGCCGACGGCACGCCCAACGTCATCTACCTGCAGGACGTGCTCGACGGCTGGTACGGCGCGGGCACGGCGCGCGTCATCCTGCCGATCACCGACCCCTACGTGGTGCACCACGGCGCGCTCGGCTCGTTCGCCACCGTCTATGCGCCCGACGCCGCCAGCGTGCCGGGCTGGATCGAGCGCATCCGCCAGATCCCCGGCATGGAATCGGTGCTCTCGCGCGCCGAGGCGGCCAAGCGCTTCGAGCTGCCGCCCGACCGCATCGGCGACATCGTGGTGGTGAGCGAGCGCAGCACCGTGATCGGCACCGCCGCGAGCCGCCATGACCTGTCGGCGCTCGAGGTGCCGCTGCGTTCCCACGGCGGCGTGTCGGAGCAGCGCGTGCCGCTGATCTGCAACCGCCCGGTCACAGGCGTCGACGCCGGCCGCCGGCTGCGCAACTTCGATGCGCTCGATCTCGCGCTGAACCACGCCCAATAATTTACGGAGCACTCCCATGAGCCAAGCCGCCCTCCAGCCAGGCAAGATTCACCGCGAAGCGCTGCGCATCGCCGGAGAAAAGGTCCACCGCGACCGCACGATCGACGTCACCTATCCCTACACCGGCGAGGTGATCGCCACCGTGCCCAAGGCCACGCTCGACGATGCGCGGAACGCTTTGCGCATCGCGCGCGAATACAAGCCCACGCTCACGCGCTACGAGCGCTACAAGATCCTGATGCGCGCGGGCGAGATCATCGCCTCGCGCCTCGACGAGATCTCGCGCACCATCACGCTCGAGTCGGGCCTGTGCCGCAAGGACTCGCTCTACGAAGTGGGCCGCGCCTCCGACGTGCTGCTGTTCGCGGCCAACCAGGCGCTGGTGGACGACGGGCAGGTGTTCTCGTGCGACCTCACGCACCACGGCAAGAGCCGCAAGGTCTACACGCTGCGCGAGCCGCTGCTGGGCGCCATCACCGCGATCACGCCGTTCAACCATCCGCTGAACCAGGTGATCCACAAGGTGGCGCCGGCCATCGCCACCAACAACCGCATCGTGCTCAAGCCGAGCGAGAAGACGCCGCTCGCGGCCTTCCTGCTGGCCGACATCCTGTACGAGGCGGGGCTGCCGCCGCAGATGCTGTCGGTGATCACGGGCGACCCGAAGGAGATCGCCGACGAGCTGCTGACCAATGCCGACGTCGACCTCGTCACCTTCACGGGCGGCGTGCCGATTGGCAAGTACATCGCGGGCAAGGCGGCCTATAAGCGCCAGATCCTGGAGCTCGGCGGCAACGACCCGATCATCGTGATGGAAGACGCCGACGTGGAGGAGGCCGCCACGCTCGCGGCCAGCGGCTCGTACAAGAACTCGGGCCAGCGCTGCACGGCGGTGAAGCGAATGCTGGTGCACGAGTCGGTGGCCGACCACTTCGTCGAGCTGCTGCTGGCCAAGACGCGCGCGCTGAAATACGGCGACCCGATGGACCCCGCCATGGACATGGGCACGGTCATCGACGAAGCCGCCGCGAAGCAGTTCGAGGCGGTGGTCAACGAGGCCATCGCGGGCGGCGCGAAGCTGCTGTACGGCAACGAGCGCCGCGGCGCGCTGTACTCGCCGACGCTGCTCGACCATGTCGACCCCGAGATGACGGTGGCCAAGAACGAGACCTTCGGACCGGTGTCGCCGGTGATCCGCTTCAAGAACATCGAGGAGGCGATCCGCATCTCGAACGGCACGGCCTACGGCCTGTCGTCGTCGATCTGCACCAACCGCCTCGACTACATCACGCAGTTCATCCGAGAGCTCCAGGTGGGCAGCGTGAACGTGCGCGAGGTGCCGGGCTACCGGCTCGAGCTCACGCCCTTCGGCGGCATCAAGGACTCGGGCCTGGGCTACAAGGAAGGCGTGCTCGAGGCGATGAAGAGCTTCACCAACACCAAGACCTATTCGCTGCCGTGGTGAGAGGGCAAAGACCGTGAGCCTTAGCCTTCCCGACATCGTCGGCCTCTTCGAAACCAAGGGCCACGCGCAGTACGACGGCGAGCCCGTTACGCAGCTCGAGCATGCGCTGCAGTCGGCGCACCTGGCCGAGCAGGCGGGTGCGGCCAGCGCGCTCATCGCGGCCGCGCTGCTGCATGACCTGGGCCACCTGCTGCACGACTTCGGCGGCACGCCGACGCAACAGGGCCTGGACGACCTGCACCAGTACCGCTGCCTGCCGTTCCTGCGCGGATTGTTCGGCGAAGCGACGCTCGCGCCGATTCGGCTGCATGTGGATGCCAAGCGCTTTCTCTGCGCGCGCGAATCGGGTTACCTCGAGGCGCTGTCGCCCGACTCGAAGCGCAGCCTGCAACTGCAGGGCGGCGTGTTCGACGAGACCGCGGCCCGCGCGTTCGAGACACTGCCCCACGCGATGGACGCGGTCCGCCTGCGGCGCTGGGACGACGTGGCCAAGCTGGCCGACGCGCGCACGCCCGACCTCGCGCACTTCGTGCGGCACCTCGAGAACTGCGTCGCCGACCATCGCCGCGCGCTCGCAGCCGGCTGAGGCACGCGCATGCGCCCCTTCTGGATCGAGCAGGCCCTCTTCAACGACGGCGATCTGGCCCCCGCGCTGCAGGGCGCGCAGCAGGCCGACGTCTGCATCGTTGGCGGCGGCTTCACCGGCCTCTGGACCGCGATCCAGGCCAAGCTGCAGGCGCCCGCGCTCGACATCGTGATCCTCGAGCAGGACCTGTGCGGCGCCGGCGCGAGCGGCCGCAACGGCGGCTGCCTGCTCACCTGGTCGGCCAAGTTCCTGACGCTGCGGCGCCTGTTCGGCGAGGACGAGGCGGTGCGGCTCGTGAAGGCCTCCGAGGCCGCGGTCGGGCACATCGCCGACTTCTGCGCCACCCACGGCATCGACGCCGAGTTGCGGCGGGACGGCACGCTCTACACCGCCACTTCGCAGGCGCAGGTCGGCACGCTCGATCCGATGATGCAGGCGCTCGCGTCGCGCGGCATCCACTCGTACCACGCGCTGCCGCCCGACGAGGTGGCGCGGCGCTCGGGTTCGGCGCGCAACCTCGCGGGCGTGTACTCGCCGATCGCCGCCACCGTGCACCCGGGCAAGCTGGTGCGCGGGTTGCGCCGGGTGGCCATGGCGATGGGCATCCGCATCCATGAACGCACGCCGATGATCGACTTCGACCGCGGCCATCCGGTGGTGGTGCGCACGCCCGCCGGCAGCGTGCACGCGAAAAAGCTGGTGCTCGCGATGAACGCCTGGATGGCGAGCCGCTTCGCGCAGTTCAAGCGCACGATCGCGATCGTCTCGAGCGACATGGTCATCACCGAGAAGTGCCCCGAGCTGCTGCAGCGCATCGGCCTGACGGACGGCGTCTCGGTGCTCGACTCGCGCACTTTCGTCTACTACTACCGCAGCACGGTCGACGGCCGCCTCATGCTGGGCAAGGGCGGCAACACCTTCGCCTGGGGCGGGCGCATGGCCAAGGTGTTCGACGAGCGCTCGCCGTACGAGGCCCAGCTCACGCAGGCCCTGCATGCGTTCTTTCCGGCGCTGCGCGACACGCCGATCACCGCGAGCTGGAACGGGCCGTCCGATCGCTCGGCGACGGGCTTTCCGTTCTTCGGCCGGCTCGACGGCGCGCCCCACATCTACTACGGCTTCGGCTATTCGGGCAACGGCGTCGGGCCGACCTACATGGGCGGGCAGATCCTCTCGTCGCTGCTGCTCGACCAGGACAACGCCTGGACGCACAGCCCGATCACGCACGGGCCGCTCGGCCGGTTTCCGCCCGAGCCGCTGCGCTACGCGGGCTCGATCGTGGTGCGCAACGCGATCCGCCGCAAGGAGCGCGCCGAGGACGAAAGCCGCCAGCCCTGGCTGGTGGACCGCATGCTGAGCAAGCTGGCGAACGCGGCGGGCAAGGCCGACAAGGCCTGAACGAAGCCTGAACAAGCCGGGGCGGCATTCGGGCGGCAAGACTTTCGGCAAAACTTGCGCGGCGGGGCAGGTCGCGCACAGCGATGCCGCACCGGCCCGAGCGCGCCCGGGCGCGCCGTTTGCCGGCAAGACAGGTCCTTTGCCACCTTGTGCCATGCTTGCCGTTCACCACCTCAACTGCGTCTCCGCATGCCCGCTCGGCGGGCGCCTCATGGACGGGCGCAGCCGCTCCGCGTTCGAGCGCGGCTGCCTGTGCTGCCACTGCCTGCTGCTCGAGACCGACCATGGCCTGGTGCTGGTCGACACCGGTTACGGCCTGCGCGACGTGAACGATCCGCGTGCACGCCTCAGCGGCTTCTTCCTGCGGCTGATGGACCCGGACTTTCGCGAGGAGATGACCGCGGTGCGCCAGGTCGAGCGTCTCGGCTTCTCGGCATCGGACGTGCGCCACATCGTGCTCACGCACCTCGATTTCGACCATGCGGGCGGGCTCGACGACTTTCCCGAGGCGCGCGTGCACCTGATGGGCATCGAGCGCGAGGACGCACAGCGCCAGCGCACCTGGCTTGACCGCCAGCGCTTTCGGCCCCAGCAATGGAGCAGCCGCCCGCGTTGGCTGACCTATGCACAGGGCTACGGCGAGCCCTGGTACGGCTTCGGCTGCGTGCGCCAGCTGCAGGGCTTGCCGCCCGAGGTGCTGCTGGTGCCGCTCGCCGGCCATACGCGCGGGCATGCGGGCGTGGCGGTGCGCGCCGAGGGCGGCTGGCTGCTGATGGCGGGTGATGCCTACTTCCATCACCGCGAGATGGACGCCCGCGACCCGTGGTGCACGCCGGGCCTGCGCTTCTACCAGACGCTGATGGAGAAGGACCGCACGCTACGCCTGCACAACCAGCGGCGGCTGCGCGCGCTGAACGAGCGCTTCGGCGCCGAGATCACGCTGCTCAGCGCGCACGATCCGGTGGAGTTCGAGCGCGTGGCGGGGCGCGGCGTGAACACGCCCGCGCTGGGCCGGCGCGGCGAGGCGCCGTGAGCGCGCGTTCAGGCGTCGCCGACGTTCACGTTCACGGTGCCGGTCCCGTCGCAGTCGGGGCAGGGGCTGTTGCCTGCCGTGCCCGAACCGCCGCAGCGCGGGCAGAGGCCCTCGGCCGTCTGTGGCGTGCCGGGCGGCACCTCGTCCGCGGGGTGCTGCGGGTCTTGACCGGGCTGAGGTGGCTTGGGTGTCATCCCTGGCGTGCGGCAATCCACATGCCCGGCGCCGCGCGCATGACGGGCATCGCGCTTGCCATGCAGTCCGGAATGTGCAAACTGGCGTCTTGCGCCCCACCTGGAACTGGAACGGAATGAAGATGACGGACAGCAGAGCCCGATCGGTCGACCATCATGGTGCGCGGCATGGCGGCGAGAGCCCGCCGACGGAGTCACCCGCCTCTTCCGAGTCGGGCGTTGCCCGCACCTACGACCGGCTGGCGCCGCTGTACGACACCGTGTTCGGCCAGGTGCTCGAGCCAGGGCGCAGGCGCATGGCGCAGTGCGTTCGCACGCTGCAGCCGGCCTCGCTGCTCGAGGTCGGCGTGGGCACCGGCCTGGCGTTGGCCGGCTACCCGCCCGAATGCCGCATCGTCGGGATCGACCTGTCGCACGACATGCTCGAGCGCGCCCGCGAGCGCGCGGCCCGGCTGCCACAGCACCACATCGCCATCGAGCACATGAATGCCGAGCGCATGCGCTTTCCCGACGCCAGCTTCGACTGCGTGACCCTGCCTTACGTGCTGTCGGTCACGCCGCGGCCCGCCGAGCTCGTGCGCGAGGCGCGGCGGGTGTGCAAGCCCGATGGGACCCTCGTGGTGCTCAACCACTTCAGTGGCAGCAAGGCGTGGTGGCTGCTGGAGCGCGCCGTGCGCTCGGCGGCCGAGCATGTGGGGTTCCGCTCCGATTTCCGCTACGACGAGCAGATCCTTGCCCACGACTGGGAGGTGCTCAGCGTGGAGTCGGTCAACCTGTTCGGGCTGTCGAAGCTGGTGGTGTTGCGCAACCGGGGCGAGTAGCGCGTGGTGCGCGGTGCGCCTGTCGCTTCGCAGCCGTTATGAGGCGTTGCGGGGTTCGCCACCCCGCGCAGCCCGGCGCTGCAGCGCATGCGGGTGGTGGCGGCCCAGGTGCTCGCGCGTGGCGGCCTCCACGGCGGGCAGGTTCTCGTGCAGGCGGCGCAGCAGATCGAGCAGCACCTTGCGCTCGGAGGCCGTGAGCACCGACATCAGCACGCGCTCGCGCGCTATCGCGATCTCGTGGATCTGGTCGTGCATGGCACGCCCCGCCGGTGTCAAGGTGGCGATGCGCGCGCGGCCGTCCTGCGGATCGAGCGCGAGCTGGATGAAGCCGCGCTCCTGCATGCTCTTGAAGCAGCGGCTCACCGAAGCCTTGTCCATGCCGATGATGCCGCAGGCCTTCTGCGCGGAGATCGAGCCCTCGATCGCGAGCAGCACCAGCACGCGCCAGCTTTCGATGCCGACGTCGAACGCCGCGAGGTAGGCCTGCGACGCCCCGCTCGACAGCTTGTTGGCGATCCAGGTGAGGTAGGCCGGGGCGTAGTTTTCCAGATCGACGACGGCGCCCGCCGCCGTGGCACCGGCGGCGGTCTTGCGTGCGGAAGTGGGGGTCTTGGGTCGGGGCATCGGTCAGAGGCGGCAGTTGCTCGCGACACTGTACCCGCCTCGAAATGCGCCGCCCCGGCGCCGCGCCGCGCGGATCACTGCGCCTGGCCGGTGGCCGGGGCGGCGGCCTGCTTCTGCAGAAGGTCGGCCACGATGCGCCTCGCGCGGTTCGCGCCGGCGTCGACGTGGATGTCGGTCCAGGTCGCCTTGTCGCCGAACTGCCGCATGTTGCGGTACTGCGCCTCGATCACTACGCGGTCCTCGTCGAAGGTGAAGGCGGTCTGCTGGACCACGGCGTCGATGTTCTCGGGCATGTCGGGATGGCTGGTGCTCGCCATGCTCCAGAAGTAGTGGCAGGTCTCCTCGGTCTCGGGCGTGACGCCGTGGAAGCCGCGCATGTGGAAGCCGCCGCGCCCGGGGTCGTCGATGGCGTCGGTGCCCGGCGCCACGGCGCCGGTCCAAATGCGCAGGTGCGTGACGTGGAACTCGATCTCCTGCCAGCGTTCGCACGTCTCGCCGAAAGGCCAGGCCGCACGGTAGGTCGGCGGCGGCGTGGAGCCGGGCATCAGGCGCACCACCTTGACCCGGTCGCCCTCGGAAGAGACCTTCATCGGCGCGTTCATGTGCAGCCTGGCGTCGCCGCCGATGGTCTGCAGATGGACATAGCCCAGGTGGCTCAGGTCGAGCAGGTTGTCGTGGATCAGCTGCCAGGGCGATCGGTAGTGGTAGTGGCCGCTGCCGAACTTGTAGCGCGGGTCGTCGTGGAACGGGTAGTCGGGTGCGGGCATCACCGGCGCGGCAGCTTCGTCGCGCGCCATCCAGATCCAGACGATCTGGTTGCGCTCGACCACGTGGTAGGCCTTGACGCGCGCCTTGGAAGGAATGCGCGCCTGGCCCGGAATCTCGATGCACTGCCCGCTCGGGGCGTAGAGCAGGCCGTGGTACCCGCAGCGCACGCCGGCGCCTTCGACCGTGCCGCACGAGAGCGGCAGCGAGCGGTGGCAGCAGCGGTCTTCGAGCGCCGCGACCTGGCCCTCGCCGGTGCGGAACAGGACCACCTTCTGGTTCAGAAAAGTGCGGGCGATGGGCTTGTCCGTGAGTTCGGACGAGAAGCCGGCCACATACCACTGGTCGAGCGGGAAGCTGCTCGTGCCGGCGCCGGCGGCCGGGGTGCTGTGGATCGGGATGCAGGTCGTCGGGGTCGTCATCGGGTTTCTCCTTGGAGGTCGGGGGCGGTTCAGAGGTCGAGCACCAGGACCGGGGACAGCGCGCGCGAACAGCAGGGGGTGAACTGGTCGTTCGCCGCGCGCTCGGCGTCGGTCAGGAATGTGTCGCGGTGATCGGGCGTGCCTTCGCGCACGCGCGTGAGGCAGGTGCCGCAGACGCCGGCCTCGCACGAGGTCGGAATCTCCACCCCGTGCGCGGCCAGCACCTCGACCACGGATTGGCCGGCGGGCACCTGGCAGCGCAGGCCGGTGCTCGCCACGCGCACTTCGAAGCTGCCATCGGTGGCCTGTGCAGTCGCCGGGCCCGCGAAGTACTCGCGGTGCAACTGCGCGTCGGCCCAACCCTGGCGCCGGGCCGTCTCGAGCACATGGTCCATGAAGCCGGCCGGGCCGCAGACGTACAGCTGCATGTCGGCGCGCGGCGCGGCCAGCACGCGCGGGGCATCGAACTTCTGCGCGGGCACGTCGTCGGCATGGAGCGCCACGCTGTGCGCGAAGCCCGCGGATTCGATCTCGCCGAGAAAAGCCATCCGGTGCATGGAGCGGCCGCAGTAGTGCATCTCGAACGGCCGGTCTTGCGCATGCAGCGCGCGCGCCATCGCGAGGATCGGCGTCACGCCGATGCCGCCGGCCACCAGCAGGCTGCGCGGCGCGTCGGCCAGCGGAAAGTGGTTGCGCGGCGTGCCCACGCGCAGCAGGTCGCCGGGCTGCACGCGCGCGTGCATGCCCGACGATCCGCCGCGCGACGCCGGCTCGCGCAGCACCGCAATGCGGTAGCGGTGCCGCTCGGCCGGGTCGTTGCTGAGCGAATACTGGCGCACCAGTCCCGGCGCCACATGCACATCGATGTGGGCGCCGGCCGAAAAGGCGGGCAGGGTGCCGCCGTCCTGCGGCACCAGCTCGAAGCTGCAGATGTCTTCGGCCTCGCGGGTGCGGCTGGCGACCCGGAGCATCAGTTCATTCGTCGTCATGGCATGTCGTGGTGTGTGGTGGTGGCGGCCGGTGCATTCAGTGCACGGCCATGCCGACCCAGCGTTCGAGGGTTTGCGCGTCGGCAAGCAACGCGGCGGCGCCGCCGCTGTGCACGACGGCACCGTGGTCGAGGATGAGTGCGCGTTCGGCATAGCCGAGCGCCTCGTCGACCTGCTGCTCGACGATGACGACGGTGATGCCGGTCACCTGGCTCAGGTCGTGGAAGGCGCGCAGCAGCTCCTGCCGGATCAGCGGCGCGAGGCCCTCGAGCGGCTCGTCGAGCAGCAGCAGCGATGGCTGGCCGAGCAGCGCCCGGGCGACGCTGAGCATCTGCTGCTCGCCGCCCGAGAGCTGGGCGCCGCCGTTGCGCCGCCGCTCCGCAAGCCGTGGAAACAGCGCATAGGCCTCGTCGAGCGCGCTCCGCGGCCGGCGCTTGAGGCCGGCCAGCAGGTTTTCCTCGACGCTGAGCGAGGGAAAGATGTCGCGTGTCTGCGGCACGTAGCCGAGACCGAGCGCGGCGCGCTGGTGCGGTGCCATCGCCGAGACATCGTGGCCGCGAAAGCGCACGCGGCCGCTGCGAAGCGGCACCAGGCCCATGATGGCGCGCAGCGCCGTCGTCTTGCCGACGCCGTTGCGGCCGACCACGGCCAGCCGCTCGCCGGCCGCCATCTCGAACGAGAGCCCGTTGAGCACGGTGGTGGGGCCGTAGCCGGCCACCACGTTGTCGAGCGCGAGGATTGGTTCTGCCATGTCAGTTGCCCAGGTAGGCGGCGCGCACCTTGGGGTCGCGCCGAATCGCATCGGGCGTGCCGTCGGCCAGCACGGCGCCCTCGGCGAGCACGACGATGCGGTTGGCGAAGCGGAACACCAGGTCCATGTCGTGCTCGATGATCAGCACGGCCAGCTCGGCGGGCAGTGCGTCGAGCGCGGCTAGCAGGCGGTGGCCGTCACCCTTGGGCACGCCGGCCATCGGTTCGTCGAGCAGCAGCACCTGTGGGCGCAGCGCCAGCGCGAGGGCCATCTCGATCAGCCGCTGCTCCCCATAGGCGAGGTCTTCGGTGGCGCTGGCCGCATGCGCACGCAGGCCGAAGCGCGTGAGGATGGCCTGCGCCTCCGCCTGCAGCGACGGATAGGCATCGACGCTGCGCCACATGCCGCCGGCCAGCCCTTCGCGTTCGAACAGCGCCAGCTCGATCTGCCGCTGCACCGCAAAGTGCGGCGCCAGCGTGGTGATCTGGAAGGTGCGCGCCAGGCCGGCCCGCACGCGCCGGGCCTGGCTCAGCCGCGTGACGTCGGCGCCGCGCAGGCGGACCTCGCCCGCGTCGCAGGCCAGCACGCCGCTGATCTGGTTGACCAGCGTGGTCTTGCCCGCGCCATTGGGCCCGATCAGCGCCATGCGGTCGCCCGCGCGCAGCGCGAATGAAACGCCGCGCGTCACGTGCAGGCCACCGAAGCGCTTGTCGACAGACCTGAGTTCGAGCAACGGCGGCGTCATCGCGCACCTCCGATGCGGCCGCGCAGCCAGGCCCATGCGCGCGCCGGTGGCACCAGCACCACCAGCATCAGCAGGGCACCGACCACGAACAGCCAGTGGTACGGATTGATCGAGGCCGCCGTGTGGTGCAGCACCGTGAACACGGTCGCGCCGACCAGCGCGCCCGTGAGCCGGCCGGCACCGCCGAGGATGAGCATGACCAGCGCCTCGGCCGAGAGCGCGAACGAGAGGCTGTCCATGCCGACCACCGCATTGGTCTGTGCCGACAGCGCGCCGGCCGCGCCGGCGATGGCGCCGGCCACCGTGTAGAGCACCCACAGCCGTGCGAACACCGGCGTGCCCAGCGCCGCCATGCGCGCCCGGTTCTCGTGGATGCCGCGCACCGCCAGGCCGAACGGTGAATCCACGAGCCGGCGCGCGGCATAGAACAGCACGACCAGCACGGCCAGCGCGTAGAGCGACGCGACACGGCCTTCGAGGTCGAATTCGAAGCGGCCCAGCAACGGCCCCATCACGAAGCCCGACAGGCCGTCGTCGCCGCCGGTCCATGCGCGTGCCTTCTGCGCGAGGCTCAGCAGGATCTGCGCCGCCGCGACGGTCAGCATCAAAAAGGTGAAGCCCTGGTAGCGCAGCAGGAACGCACCCGACAGCAGCGCAAGGAGCGCGCCGGCCGCGATGCCGACGCCGAGGCCGACCAGCGGATCGGGATGGACCTGCAGCGCGAAGATGCCCGCCGCATAGGCGCCGATGCCGAACAGTGCCGCATGCCCCAGCGTGGCCAGCCCCGCGACGCCGACGACCAGGTCCAGCGAAAGCACGAACAGCGCCGTGATGAAGATCCGCGTCAGCAGGCCGAGCTGCTCGGGCATCAGGGCCCAGGCCGCGAGGCCCGCCACCAGGAGCACCGCGGGTGCGCGCCAGGCGGGGGCGCAGCGCGGCGCGGCGGCGAGCGGCGGCGCGGCGATGGCTGGCGTTGTGGGTGTGGTCGTGATGTTCATCGTTTCAGCAGGCCGTTGGGACGCCAGGCCAGGAAGACGGCCATGGCGACGAAGAAGAACAGGCTTCCCCAGTCCGAGGCAAGGTACTTGCTCGCGGTCTCGATCAGGCCCAGCAGCACCGCGGCGGCGAGCGAACCGGCGATGCTGCCCATGCCGCCCACCGCAACCACCACCAGCACCAGTACGAGGTACTTGAGCGCGTAGAAGGGCTCGAGCGGCATCAGCTCGGCGCCGAGAATGCCGCCCAGGCCGGCGAGCGCCGCGCCGGCGGCGAAGCTCGCGCACTGCACGGTGCGGATCGGAATGCCCAGTGCCGAGGCGGTGCCGCTGTGGTCGACGGCCGCACGCAGCCAGATGCCGAAGCGCGTGCGCGCGACGGTCCATGCCGCGAGCAATGCCACGGCGCCACCCGCGGCGATCACCAGCAGGCGCTGGGCGGGCAGGGTGCGGAACCCCAGGTCGACCGAGCCGGCGAGCAGCGGCGGCAGCGGGATCGTCTGCACCTGCGGGCCGACCAGGGCGTTGGTGGCGGCGATCAGCACGAAGCTCAGCCCGATGGTGAACAGCACCTGGTCGAGCTCCTTGCGCCGGTAGAGGTGGCGCAGGACCAGTGCTTCGAGCGCGGCACCGAGCAGGGCGGTCGCGAGCACCGCGGCCGGCACCGCGAGCCAGAAGCTCCACTGGGCTTCGCGCGTCAGCAGCGCCGCGCAGTAGCCACCGACCATCGCGAAGGCGCCGTGGCTCAGGTTGACGAAGCGCATCAGGCCCAGCGTCACCGACAGGCCGACCGCGATGACGAACAGCACCATGCCGTAGGCCAGCCCGTCGACCAGGATATTGAGGAAGGTGTTCACAGGAATGTCAGAAGCAATGCGCCGCGCGCGAGCTCACTTCTCCAGCCCGAAGTCGGCCTGCGGCCCGAAGCTCTGCAGCTCCTTGTTGACCAGCGCGCCGTCCACCTTCTCGACCTTGCGCAGGTAGACGTTCTGCGTGATGTGGCGCGTCTTCGGATCGATGCTCACCGGCCCGCGCGGGCTCTCCCATGCCAGCGAGCGGGCCGCGGCCATGGCCTTCGCGCCGTCCTTCCTGCCGCCTGTGGCCTCGATCATCTTGTGGATCACGTGCATGCCGTCCCAGGCCCCGACCGACGCGTAGTTGGCGACCGCATTCGGATCCTGCTTCTTGAGCGCCGAAACGAACTTTCGGTTCTCGGGCGAGTCGTGCGCGCCTGCGTAGTGGAAGACCGTCGTCAGGCCGAGTGCGGCATCGCCGAACTTCTGCAGGTCGTACTCGTCGGTCTCGGCCGAGCCGAGGAACTGCACGCCGGCCTTGGCCAGGCCGTTCTCGTTGTAGGCCTTGACGAAACCGAGGTTCGGCGGACCGCCCGGCAGAAAGGCGTAGACGGCCTGTGCGCCGCTGGCCTTGATGCGCTGGACGAAAGGCCCGAAGTCGGTGGTGGCGATCGGCATCCGGATGCTCTCGACCACCGTGCCGCCCTGCTTGGCGAATTCGCTCTTGAAGGCCGCTTCGGCGTCGAGGCCGGGCCCGTAGTCGGTGACGGCCGTCACGACCTTCTTCATGTTCTGCCTGGCGGCCCACTGCGCGGCGGGCACCGTGACCTGCCACAGCGTGTAGCTGGTGCGAAGGAAGTACTCGGACTTCTCGGTGATGGCCGAGGTCGCCGCGTTGAAGATGACCGTCGGTGTGCGCGACTGCTGGATCAGCGGTGCCACGGCCATGGCATTGGGCGTGAACACGAAGCCACCGAGGTAGTCCACTTTGTCCTTGACCAGCAGCTCCTGGACCAGTGTCTTGGTCAGCGCAGGGTTGGGGCCGCCCGTGTCGCGGTAGATGAACTCGACATCCTTGCCGGCGAGCTTGCCGCCCTGGCTGGCGACATAGCCTTCGGCCGCTGCCTTGAACAGCGACCCATAGTGCGCGAACGGTCCCGAGAAAGGCCCGATGATGCCGACCTTCACGGACTGGGCCATGACCTGGGGAGCGGCGAGCGACAGTGCGGCCGAGGCGAAGAGCGCACACGCGATGGCGCGACGGTGGAATTTCATCGTGAGTCTCCAGTAGTGATTCGTGCCCGAAATGCCGCTGCGCGGGACTGCTCCGGCCAGGCAATTTTGGTTGAAACACCAACTAGTTGCAATATCAACTGTTTGGTGTTTACCCGGAGCAATGCCTCGCTGCGGGCATTCACTCTGTTGGTTCGCGGGTGGCTTGCCTATATTCCAGCGTCATGGCTTCCACCTGGCTGCTCGACGTTCCACCGGCAGGGCACATGCTCGACGCCGCGGCGGTGGCGCGCCTGCTCGACGCGGGCGACGGGCGTGCGCCGGCGCGCGAGATGCTCGACTTCGTGAACCAGGTGCTGCCGGTCGAATACATTTCGCTCGTCGAATATGTGGATGGCATGCCTTCGCAGGTCGAAGGCCATTCGACGGGGCGCCACGCGAACATCACCGCGGAGTGCTTCTCGCTCTACAAGCGCCGCTTCCGCCAGGCCGACGAGCTCACGCGCCTGGCTGCACGCATGGTCGGCGAAGCCTCTTCGCATGCGCCCGTGACCGCGCTGCTCTACGACGTGGCGGACATTCCCGACCCGGGTTGGCGCGACCAGATCTTCGTCGGGCGTCAGCTCACCGGCCGGCTGAGCTTTCTCTATGCACCGCTGCCGCGCACGCTGTTCGCGATCAACCTCTACCGCGACGCGCATGACGGCCGGTTCGAACAGGCCGACGTCGAGCGGCTCCTGGGGCTGGCGCCGATCCTGAAGAGAGCGCACCGCAACGCGCTCTTCGCCCATCTTGCGTCGCCTGATGCCGCGCTGCGCGGGCGAGAGATCGAGCGCACGCTGCAGCGCACGGCGCCGCTGCTCTCGCCGCGCGAACGCGCGGTGTGTGCGCGGATCGCCTGCGGCATCGGCATCGACGGCATCGCGGCCGACCTGTGCATCGCGGCCTCGACCGTCGCGACGCTGCGCAAGCGCGCCTACGCCAAGCTGGCGATCCACGGGCGGCAGCAGCTCATGCGCTTCATCCACTGAGCGGCAGGCCCGCGCGGCCGACGCGGCCCGTGTGCGCTTGTACCCTTCTGCGGGGACAGACGGCACGGCCTGCGTTTCCTACATTGCCTGCACATCACGGAGACAGGCATGTGGATTCGAAACTGCTGGTACGTCATTGCATGGGAGCACGAGGTTCCCGCCGAAGGCCTGTTCACGCGGCGCGTGCTCGATGAGCCGATCCTCGTCTACCGCACTGCCGATGGTGGCCTGGCCGCGATGGAGGACCGTTGCTGCCACCGCCATGCGCCGCTGTCGCGCGGACGCCGCGAAGGCGACTGCGTGCGCTGCGGCTACCACGGGCTCAAGTTCGACGCGGCCGGCATCTGCGTGGAAGCGCCCGGCCTTGCGGGCATTCCCGCCAAGACGCGCGTGCGGACCTATCCGGTGGTGTCGCACAACCAATGGATCTTCGTCTGGATGGGCGACCCCGCGCTGGCCGACCGCGCGCTGCTGCCCGACAACTTTTCTTGCGACCATCCCGACTGGTCGTACAAGCCCGGCTACGTGCATTACGACACGCCCTACCTGCTGGTCTGCGACAACCTGCTCGACTTCTCGCACCTGAGCTATGTGCACGAGGCCACGCTGGGCGGGTCGACCGCGATCGCGCAGGCGGTTCCGAAGATCGAGCCGATCCCGCGCGGCATCCGCGTCACGCGGCACGTTCCGGACGTGCCGCCCTCGCCATTCTGGCGATCGTTCCAGACCTTCGACCGCAACGTCGACCGCTACTTCATCTACGACTTCGTGCTGCCCGGCACCTTGTTGATGCACTCGGGCGGGGCCCCCGTGGGCCAGGCCGAGGGCGACCTGCGCGGCGGCGTGCAGTTGCACAGCTGCCAGACGCTGACGCCAGAGACCGAGACCACCACGCACTACTTCTTCCAGCAGTCGCACCGCAGCAGCATCGGCGACCCGGCCGTGACGGAAACGATCTACCGCGGGCTGGTCACCGCCTTCGAGGAAGACCGCGAGACGATCACGGCCCAGCATCGCAACATCGACCCCGAGGTGCCGATGCTGCTGCTTGGCATGGACCAGGCCCTGGTCCGCTATCGCCGACTGCTGCAGCAGGAAGTCGAGCGGGAGCGCAGCGCGCTTTCGCCGGCGAGCGCGACGGTCTGAACCCGACCGCCTGAAAACACACAAGAAAAGGAGACCCCCGATGCGCCGCACCTTCCTGGCCCTGAGCCTGACGACCGTCCTCTCGGCATTGCCTGTCGCCGGCTTCGCCCAAGCCACCTTCCCGACCAAGCCGATACGCATCGTCGTCACCGCGCAGGCCGGCGGTGCCAACGACTTCGTGGCGCGACTGATCGGCGAGCGTGTCGCCAAGTCGCTCGGTCAGGCGGTGGTGGTCGACAACAAGGCGGGCGCCAACGGCGCCGTAGGCTTGGGCGAGGTGGCCCGCGCCGCGCCTGACGGCTACACGATCGCCGTCACGCTCGGCGATTCGTTGATCAACAACGTCGCGCTCTACAAGAGCCTGCCCTACGACCCGCAGCGTGACTTCGTCTTTCTCACGCAGGTGGTGCGCAGCCCCGCGATCCTGTCCGCCAACCTGGCGCTCGGCGTGAAGAACATGGACGACTTCAAGAAGCTGGCCGCCGGGCCCGGCCAGCAACTGAGCTACGGCACATGGGGACCGGGCGGCCTCGGCCACCTGGCGGGCGAGGCGCTCAATCGCAAGCTCGATGCGAACATGGTCCATGTGCCGCAGCGCGGTGAAGCGCCGGTGATGGCCGACCTGCTGAGCAACACCGTGAGCGTCGGCCTCACCTCGGCCGGCCTCGCGCGCCAGCATGTGCAGGCGGGCAAGATCGTGCCGCTGGCGATCATGGGGCGTGAGCGCTCAGCGGTGCTGGCGCAGGTGCCGACCATGCGCGAACTCGGCTTCGACGACCCCTTGTTCGAAGCCGCAGTCTGGATCGCCTTCGTCGCGCCCGCGAAGACGCCGCAGCCGGTGGTCGAGCGCCTGACCGCCGCTCTGCGCGCCGCGGCCGCGATGCCCGATGTGCAGGCGAAGATGGCCGAGCGCGGCCTCGAGATGCTCAACACGACGCCGGAGGAGTTCAGCCAGAACTACAAGCGAGATTTCGACGTGATCGTCAAGCGGATGCGGGAGTTCGGGATCGAGGCGCAGTAGGGCGGGGCCTAGACTGTCCGGATGTCCCAGACCCAAGCCCCTTTCGGCGACGCTAGCGCTGTTGCCAACTACGCCGAGAAGACCGCCCGCCTGGTGCCGGGCGTGCACGACCTCCACAAGATGGCGGCAGTGCTGCTCGCCGAGCACGCGCCGGTGGAGGCGCGCGTGCTCGTCGTCGGCGCGGGTGGTGGCATGGAGTTGAAGGCGTTCGCCGAGGCCGCTGCGCAATGGCACTTCGTCGGCGTCGATCCCGCACAGCCGATGCTCGACCTGGCGCGGCAGAATCTTGGTCCGCTGATGGCGCGTGTCGCGCTCCACCATGGCTATACCGACACCGCCCCGGTGGGGCCGTTCGATGCCGCGGCCTGCCTGCTGACGATGCACTTCCTGAGCCTCGAGGAACGCCGCGCGACCTTGCAGGAGATCCGCCGCCGCATGCGCCCGGGCGCGCCGCTGGTCATGGCGCACCTGAGTTTCCCGCAGTCGTCGGAGGCGCAGAAGGCGTTGTGGCTTTCGCGCTATGCGGCCTTTGCAGCGGCCTCGGGTGTCGCGCCCGAGAACGCGCGCCATGCAGCCGCGGCGATCGGCGAGCGCCTGCCGCTGCTCGTGCCGGCGCAGGAAGAAGAACTGCTGAGCGAAGCCGGCTTCACGGACGTGCAGTTGTTCTATGCGGGGCTGGCGTTTCGGGGGTGGGTAGCGTGCGCCTGAAGGCTCGCGGACAGAACACTAACCCCTCGCAGCCTGCTCGATCGCCGGCTGCAACTTCGCCAGGAACCCGTCCATCGTCTGCGCGCGCAAATCCACCGCCTTGGCACCGCCGCCGGCCACGAACGTCACATCGCTGATGCCGATGACGTTGAGGATCAGCCGCAGGTACTGCGTCGCGATATCGCGGTCCCGGATCGGGGAGCCCTCGGCGTAGATGCCGCCGGAGGCGAGCAGCACGGTGGCCTTCTTGCCTTTGACGAGGCCCTGGCCGTCGAAGCCGAGCGTCAGTCCCTTGCGCACGATGTGGTCGACCCATGCCTTCAGTGCGGCCGGCACGTTGTAGTTGTAGACGGGTGTTGCCACGACGATGTGGTCGGCAGCCAGCAATTCGTCGATCAGGCTGTCGGACAGCCGCAGCACGCGCTGCATCTCGGGCGAGTGCTGCTGCGGCGGCGTGAAGTAGGCCTCCAGCCAGGGGGCGGTGACGAACGACAGGTCCGTTTCTGCGAGATCCCGCACGATCACTTCGCCATCGGGATGCGCGGCGCGCCACTCCTGGACGAAGCGCCGGGTCATCTGGCGCGAGATGGAGTGGTCGCCGCGGGGGCTGGTCTCAACGACAAGTAGCTGGGTCATCAAAGGTTCCTGAGAATGCCAGCCGCAGAAATTGGGCTGTTCGGAGTGATTGGACCGCGCGCTACTCATCAGCGGAAGAGATAAAAATATGATGATTTCCATCTGAATATATGATGAACCATGATCGGAACCCTGACCCTTGACCAGCTGCGTGTTCTCGTCGCGATCGCGGATGCCGGGAGTTTCTCTGCCGCCGGCCGCACGCTCAGGCGGGCGCAATCGGCGATCAGCCAGGCCATCGCCGCGCTGGAAACGGTGCAGGGCGTTGCGCTGTTCGACCGACGCAGCCACCGACCCCAATTGACCGAGGCAGGGCGCGTGCTGGTCGACCAGGCGCGGCTGGTGCTGGCGAGCGCTGCGCGCTTCGAGGCTGTCGCGGCGGGCACGCGCGGCGGGCTGGAGCCGGAACTCGCGCTCGCGATCGATCCGTTGGTGCCGACAGCGCCCTTGATCGAAAGCCTGCGCGCGCTCAGCGATACCTTTCCCGATCTGCCGGTGAGCTTCTCGACCGAAGGACTCGGCGGCTCGCTGCGGCGGCTGCGCAGCGGTTCGGCAGCGTTGGCCATCTGCATGCCCTTGCCCGCGGTGCCCGAGGACATCGTTGCCCATCCGCTGCTGCGCATCGGCATGCGTGCCGTCGTGGCACCGACGCATCCATTGGCTGCGCTGAAACGGGCAGCGACGCCGAGTGACCTCGAGCCCCATGTGCAGCTGGTGCTCTCCGATCCAGTGGACCCGTCCGGGCCCAGCTACGGACTATCGAGCGCCAGGTTGTGGCGCTTCGTTGACCTGGGGCGCCGCCTTGATTTCCTTCTTGCCGGATTCGGATGGTGCCGGATGCCCGAGCATTTGGTCGCCGGCCCGATCCAGGCAGGGCAATTGAAGGTGCTCAAGGTCCAGGACGATCCGACCCCACGCGAGGGGCTGATGATCTACGCGGCCCATCAGCGCAACCGCGCACCCGGGCCGGCCGGCCGCTGGTTGCTTGACGACCTGCGGCGGCGTCTCAAGACTTGATGCAACCCGGCAGGTCCGGGCTTGACCCGGCCCCAGCGGCCGGCCTTACAAAGCGGGGTCTTCGGTCAAACCGTGAGGTGATTTCTTGAACTTGTCCGCCCGCTTCCTGAGTCCTGCACAAGCTGCCAGCCGGCTCGGCGTCTCTGCCAAGGCCCTGCGCCTGTACGAACAACGCGGCCTTGTTGCCCCGGTGCGCAATGCGGCCGGATGGCGATCCTATGGCCCGGGGGAAATGCAGCGCGTCACCGAGATTGTTGCGCTGCGCGCGCTCGGCCTCAGCCTTGCGCAAGTGGCGCGGGTGTTGAAGGGCGAGGCCGAAGCTCTCGAGCCCATCCTGGCCGCCCATCAATCGGTGCTGGAAAGCCAGGTTCATCAGCTTGCGGGCACCATCGCCAAAGTCCGAGGCCTGCGCGCCGATCTGGAGCGAGGCCTGAAGCCGAGCGTCGAAGAGCTGACGTGCTTGCGTGATTCGGCCGTCGAGCTCCGCATTGAATTCGAACTTCCCTGGCCCTGGGGCGGCGAGCTGTTCAAGCTGCGCGAGGTGCGGCCGTTGAACTACATCGTCGGCCCGTTGGGCAGCGGCAAGACCCGGCTGGCCTTGCGACTGGCCGAGGTTCTGCCGGCTGCGGCGTTCCTGGGCCTCGAGCGACGGGTTGAGGACGACGGCGCCACGGCCCGGCTGGACGCTGACCCGGCGCTCAGATCGCGGGTCGATCAGGTGCTGGCCTGGCTCGTCGAGGACGGCGCGACCGTGTCCGACGCCTTGGTCGCTCTGGTGGCCGGGTTGGAAGCCGAAGGCCCGGCCATCCTGATCGTCGACATGGTGGAGCAGGGGCTGGACTCAGCGACCCAGCAGGCCATGGCCGCCCATCTGCGTCGCCGCCGAGCCGACGGACGCGCGCTTTTTCTGCTCACGCGTTCCTCTGCAATTTTGGACTTGGCAGCCGTCGGGGCTGACGAGGCCATCATCCTGTGCCCAGCCAATCACAGCCCGCCGACCTGGGTTGCGCCATACCCGGGCGCTCCCGGCTACGAAGCGGTCGCTACCTGTCTGGCTGCGCCCGAAATACGGGCTCGGACGGCGGGTGTCATCGCCTGGCGCACCGAGCGCTACGAATAGTGGATCTCATGCGGGTGAAATGGAACGCCTCGCTCCATGCCCACCAGCTTCACTCTGACGCAGTCTCCGCTCATGCCGGTGATGACGCCACTCACGCCCGCTACTTTGACCAATCCGCCGCGGCGTGCGGGGACCGAAAACTTCTGCCGAATGCGGGCGAGCGTGTCGTTCTTCTTAACGGCCATGTGTGTCCAGGTAGGTGAGCGAGAAAAAAACCCAGCGCGCAGCTGGGTGTAAACCTGGGTGCGGTGGTGCACCCAGGTCCCGCAGAGGAAGCGGGGAGAACTTAAGTTATGCCCACCTCGCGAATCCGAGCGTCGGACAAGGGCCCGGTTCCGGTCGCTGAATCGGCTGACACGCCAATTCAAGCCCTTTGAAGGCTTTCTTGCGGTCAACGTCGGAGATAACCGGTTTCTGCGCACCAGGTCACGCTCTGGCGACATCTTTGCGCGAGTGCGATCTTTTGTTAGCAAATCCTCATAGAGTCCGTTTTTTATAATTTTCCGGCACACGAGTTTGTGTGCTTGAACGTTCGCTTCTGCCCCGGCGACTCGCTGCGCAGCGGTGTCACCCAAGGGAGCAGAGTGCCATTCCACAAGATTGATGGAGGCAGGGTCGTGGCCGCGCGCAATTCAGCGCAGCCCGACGCCTTGCCTCAGTACCTCGCACAGAAAGTGCGTGTCCTACCCCCCATCGTTTGCATGCTGGCCTTCGGCGCATCAGCGGCGCTGGCCAATCCGGTAGGCATCGACCCGCCGGCCGCCGCAGAGCGCAGCGTGGCGTCGTACGACGCCCGCCAACACGACGCGCTGATCGACGCGCAACGCGCGGGCCGCATCTCGGCCGCGCAGGCATTGACGCAACTGAAGGCGTGGCTCGCCATGCCGCTCAGCGATGCCCAGCGTCAACGCGCGGTGTCCGACGCGGTCATGATCGCGGTCAACGACCGCCAGTTCGCCGAAGCGGTGGCCCTGGGCCGCGAGCAGTCGCCCGCCAGATTGCACGACTACGCGCTGGGTCCATTGGCAGGTGCTGCACGCCGCATGCAAGACCTTGCGCAGCAAGGTGAAACCGTCGCGGTCTGGCGGGCACGCCTGCCCGCAGCGCGGGCGCCGCGGATCCACGAGGCTTACTGGCGCCTCGACAGCGGTGACACCGCCGGTGCCCGAGACATCCATCGTGCGCTTGTGGAACCCGCGCCCGCCGAAGACGTGGAGCGCGTGGCATGGCTCGAACTCCATGCGTCCATCGCGCGTGCCGAGGGCCATCCGCTGCAAGCGCTCGCGGCGTACACCGAGATCGCCGCGCTGCAGCCCGCAAGACGCGACGCGCAACGCGAAGTCGCGTTCCTGATGGCCTCGAATGGCGCGGCATCAGCCGCTTTCGACGATGCCGAGGCGGCAGAACGGGCGCACCCCGGGACTTTCTCCGCGCTGGCGTTGTCCACGCTGCAACACCAGGCACTCGCCCAGCAATTGCGCTGGGCGGTGCGCGAACGCGACGAACTCATGGGCGCTGCCCGGGTGGTTGCGCTCGACAAGGTGCTGGCGCAACAGCAGGGCGCACTGGCCCGGATCGACGCATCGGCGCCGCGCGCCGAGCCTGCGGACACCGAGGCATGGCGCACGCTACGTTTGCGCCTGGCGTGCGACCGCCTGCTGGCGCTTGTCGAACGCGGCCGTCCTTCCGATGCCATTGCGCAGTACGAGATGCTGCGCGAGAGCGGCGCCGATCTCCCGCCGTACGCGCTCGGCGCGGCGGCGCGCGCCTTCGCGGAAGAACGCCGCTCGGCCGAGGCCGTGCCGTTGTTCGAAGCGGCGGTTGCCGCGGGCGACGCGAACCTGCCAGTGCCCGATCCGCTCTACCTGGGGCTGGCCTATGCCTACCTCGACACCGGCCGCTTCGAAGAAGCGGACGCACTGCTGACGCGGATCGAAGCCGCCACGCCGGCGCTGATGCGGCTTGCGCCGGAAGCTGGTCGCCCCAATGACCAGTACACCGACATCAACGGCATGCGCGGCAAGCTGCTGCTCTACGGCGACCGGCACGCGCTCGCGCAAGGGCGCTTCGCCTTGCTGACCGGCGAAGCGCCGCTTAATGCCGAATTCGCCGCCGGTGCCGGACTCGCCGAACGGTTGCGCGACCATCCCGAAGCGGCGCTCGCGCGTTTCGAGGCGCTTGCCGCCGACCAACCTCATGACATCGGCGCGCGCGCCGGCCATGTCGAGGCGCTGCTCGATGCGGGCGAGTTCGCTGAAGCGCGTCGCCGCGCCGCATCGCTCGAGGCGGACGCGCCGGACACGGCGCAAGTGCGCGAACTGGACCGCACGCGACGTGCGTTCACCGGTCCTCGGCTCGAGGTCGACGCCGAGGGTTCGACAGGCGGTGGTGCGATCGCAGACCGTGAATGGCGTGTCGACAGCCGACTCAGTTCGGGCCTGATCGACGACGAGTGGCGCATCTTCTACGACCAGTCGCTTGGGCGCGGAGACACCTCGATCGGCAACGCCCGCTGGGCGCGCAGCGGCATCGGCCTGAACTGGCAGCGCGGCCGCTGGCTGGCGGAGGGCGCCGTGCAGCGTTCGAACGCCGGGCCGTACCGGTCCAGCGTTGCCGGACGCCTCGACTACCGCGCGGGAGACGCATGGCGGCTCTCGGGAACCTTCGATGGCGACAGCAAGGAACTGCCATGGAAGGCGCGGGTAGCCGGCATCGGCGCACGCGAAACCGGTGCCGCCCTGAGCCATGTCGTCGACGAGGCGCGCCGCTTCGATCTGCAATGGCGGCGGCTCGACTTCAGCGACGGTAATCTGCGCAACGGCCTCGACTTCACTTGGCACGAACGCTGGGTCAGCACGCCGCGCTTCCAGCTCGAAACGCGGCTCGGTGCCGGCGCCAGCCGCAGCCGCCAGCAGGAGGTGCCGTACTTCAGCCCCTCGAGCGACGCCAGCGCGCAACTGACCGTGCGCGCGCAATGGCTCAACTGGAAAAGCGACGACCGGCAGTTCTTTCAGGCCATCGAGGCCAGTGCTGGCCGCTACCACCAGGCCGGCTTCGGCGCCGGTCCGCTCTGGGCCCTGCGCTACGAACACAAATGGGCCCTGGGCCCGAAGCTGACCCTGCGATACGGGCTGGGTATTTCCAGTCATCCCTACGACGGTGTGCGCGAACGACAGCGCAGCGTCTTCATGAATCTTTCGATGCCCCTGCCGTGATGCGAACCCACCTCTTTCCCTTCCTGCGCGCCGCCGCTGCCTGGCTGCTGCTGGGCCTTGCGCTTCCGGGCCAGGCGCAGCCGCTGCCGCCGGCCGACCCCGACGACGGCGTGAGCTTTCGCGTGCTCTCCTTTCACGACGTGCGGGGCAACGTGCGAGCGAGCTTCGAAGACTCACCCGACGAAACCGCCATGGACGAGCGCACGCTCGCCGATGTGTTCGCCTGGCTTCAGCACAACGACTACCACCCGATCAGCCTGCAACAGGTGATCGATGCGCGCGCTGGCGGCAAACCGCTGCCTTCCAGACCCGTGCTGCTGACCTTCGACGATGGCTACCGCAGCGCCTATACCAAGGTCTTCCCGCTGCTGCAGCGCTTCAAATATCCGGCGCTGCTCGCGTTGGTGACGGGCTGGCTCGAGGCACCGGAGAACGGCAACGTCGCCTATGGCGACAAGCCTGTGCCCCGCGGCAACTTCCTCAGCTGGAGCGAAGCCGCCGAAATGGCGCGCTCCGGCCTGGTCGAACTGGCGAGTCACAGCGACGCGCTGCACACGGGCGTGCAGGCCAACCCCCAAGGCAACATGCTGCCGTCGGCTGCGACCCATCGCTACGACCCGGCCACCGCTGGCTATGAGGACGACGCGACCTACATGCAGCGCATCGAGTCGGACCTGCGCCGAAGCAAGCAGGTCATCGAGGCGCGCACCGGCGCGAAGGTTCGCGCCATGGTGTGGCCCTATGGCGCCTACAACGCCATGGCACTGAAGGCTGCAGAACGCGCAGGCATGCCGGTCACCTTCACGCTCGACGACGGGCCGAACGCCGCCTCGGTGCCGCTGTCTCGCATTCGCCGCGCGCTGGTGGCCTACGACAACGAAGGCCCCGACTACGCCCGGCTGCTGCGCAGCCCCGTCGGCGGCGAGCTGCGGCCGATCAACCGGGTCATGCATGTGGACCTGGACTATGTCTACGATCCCGATCCGGCGCAGCAGGAACGCAACCTCTCGGCATTGGTCGACCGCGTGGCCGCGGTACGGCCGCGCGCGGTGTTCCTGCAGGCCTATGCCGATCCCGACGGCGACGGCGTGGCCGATGCGCTCTACTTTCCGAACCGCCAGCTTCCGACAAGGGCTGACCTCTTCGGCCGCGCGGCCTGGCAGTTGCGTAGCCGCACCGGCGTGAAGGTCTACGCGTGGATGCCGGTCATGGCGTTTCGGCTGCCGGCATCCAACCCGCTGGCGACGCACACGGTGCGCACCGCGGACGGCGGCACACCGGTCGACCGCTACCACCGGCTGTCGCCCTTCGATCCGGCGGTGCGCGCGCTCGTGGGCGAGATCTACGAAGACCTGGGTCGCCATGCCTTCTTCGAGGGGCTGCTGTTCCATGACGATGCCACGCTCTCGGACGACGAGGACGCGAGCCCCTCCGCGCTCACTGCCTACGCCCGCTGGGGCCTGCCGGCCGACGTGGCCGCCATCCGCGCCGATCCAGCGTTGATGGCGCGCTGGACGGACGCCAAGACGCGCTACCTGACGGAGTTCACGCAAGAGCTCGCCGCGCGCACGGGTACCTGGCGCCCGGGCCTCGAAACCGCGCGCAACCTTTATGCGCGGCCGGTGCTCAACGCGGCCGCGGAGCAGTGGTTCGCACAGAACTACGAGGCTTCACTCGCCGCCTACGACTACGTGGCATTGATGGCCATGCCCCGCATGGAGCGCGAGGACGATGCGAACGCCTGGCTTGCGCGCCTGGCGCGCCGGGTGGCCGCCACGCCGGGCGGCCTGGACGGCACCGTGTTCGAACTGCAGGCACGCGACTGGCGCACCGGCAAGCCGGTGGCCGACGAAGAACTCGCGCGCCAGTGGGCGCTGCTGCATCGCATGGGCGTGAGGCACCTGGGCTACTACCCCGACGACTTCCTCAACAACCAGCCTTCGCTGGAGGTCGTGCGCCGCGCGATCTCGGTGCGCACCCTGCTGCCGCGCGCACTGCCGATTCAAGCCACGACACCCGCAGCCAGCACTGCGCCAGAGAGCCGCTCGCCATGAACACTTTCCACGACCTTTCGCAGATGCTGCCATCGCTGCTGTTCGGCTTCGTCTTCTACTACCCGTTCTTCATGGCGTACGTGTGGATGGCGGGTGGGCTGTCGCACGCCTGGTTCTTCGAGCGCCCGCGGGACCTCGACGTCGATCCCCTGGAGACGCTTGCATCGCAGCCCCTGGTCACCGTGGTGGTGCCGTGCTTCAACGAGGCGCCGCACTTGCGCGAGGTGATCGAGCAGCTGATGCGTACGCGCTACCCGAACTTCGAGGTGATCGCGGTCAACGACGGCAGCACCGACGGCACGGGCGACCTGCTCGACGCCATGACCGCGGAGTACAGCCGGCTGCGGGTGATTCACAACACAAGCAACCAGGGCAAGGCTGTGGGGTTGAACACCGCCTGCCAACTCTCGCGCGGCGAATACATTCTCGGCATCGATGGCGATGCGCTGGTGGACGTCAATGCCATCGCATGGATGCTCAAGCCGATGCTCGACTCCGAGCGCATCGGCGCGGTGACCGGCAATCCGCGCATCCGCACCCGCACCTCGCTGCTCGGACGCATGCAGGTCGGCGAGTTCTCCTCGATCATTGGCCTCATCAAGCGCTCGCAGCAGCTGGTGGGCACCTTGTTCACTGTCTCGGGCGTGATCGCGATGTTCCGCCGCCGCGCGGTGATCGACGTGGGCTTCTGGAGTCCCGACGTGATGACCGAAGACATCGACATGAGCTGGAAGCTCCAGCTCGGCGGCTGGCAGCTGCGCTTCGAGCCGCGCGCACTGTGCTGGATCCTCATGCCCGAGACGCTGCGTGGACTCTGGAACCAGCGCGAGCGCTGGGCCCTCGGCGGCATCCAGACCATGCTGCGCTACACAACCCGGATCTTGCGGCCTCGCCACTGGCGCATGTGGCTGATCTACGCCGAGTACATGGTCAGCGTGGTGTGGGCCTATGCCATGGCGCTCGTGCTGATCATCGGCGTTCTGCGCCCCTTCCTGCCGGTCGGATCGGCGTGGCATTCGGCGCTGCTGCCGCACTGGCAAGGCACCTTGCTCGCGATGACCTGCATCCTGCAGATGCTGCTGAGCCTATGGATCGACCGTCGCTACGACCGAGACCTGATGCGCTATTTCGTCGGGACCATCTGGTACCCGATCGCTTTCTGGACCATCACCATGGCGGCCACGGTGGTCGCCTTACCTAAGGCTCTGTTGCGCCGCCGCGGCAAGCGCGCGGTGTGGACGAGCCCTGACCGAGGAGTTTCCAATGCACCCTGAATCCAATCTGCCCATCCAAGCCACCACCGCCGACAACACGCCGCCCGTGCGGCGCCGCTCCTGGGGTCAGCCCGCGGGAGAAGAACCGATCATCGACGCCGCGCGCATTTCGCTGCGTGCCTTCGGTGCCGGCCGGTCGCCCCAGCGGACCCTCGCCATGTACCTGTGGCTGCGCGTGCTGCGACCCGCAGTGAACGTTGGCATCTGGTTCTGTGCCGTCTGGTACGCATGGCCTTACGTGCTCGGCGCACGCTCGCAACCCGAAGTCCTGCACCTGCTGGGCCTGTATGCCGTCGTCATCGGCGCGATCCTCGCCTCGATGCTGGCCATTGCACCGCTGCGGCGGATGCAGCGCCGGCGCGCAGCACCTGCCGACGAGGCGCATTCGTCGCTGTTTGCCTTGGCGTCCTACATCTCCGTGCCGCCGGCGCGCCTGTCGGCTTGGCAGCGCGCGCGGCAACTGCTGGTGCAGCATGATCTGCACGGCCATCTGCATGATGCGCAGGACACGACGCCGGGCCTGCTGGAGCCCGAGCTGCGGCGGGCACCCACGGCGCGCTAGTTCGGTGACTTCGTCTGTTCAGCGGACGAAAGACTCGACCTTCACCGGAAGCTCGGGCGCGACCCATCCGTAGTCCGCACCCAGGGCATTGCGATTGCTGCTGCCGCCGTGCCATCGCAGGTGCAGCAAGTCGGCCAGTGTCCAGCCCATCCAGTCGGCCCGGAAGGGGCGCTCGCCGATGCCAGGGTTCGGCGCCCACGCCGGGCTGTTGCGCCAGATGACCGCCGGTATGCGATAGCCCGACGCCGTCGAAGGGCTGTGGCCTGCATGGTCACTGCCGTGGCCGACTTCCTGCCCGTGGTCCGACAGGTACATCCAGGCCCGGTACTCGTTCGGGCGGCCGATCCGGCGCGTGAGCTGCAGGGTTTCGGACACCACGAAGTCGTGATAGAGCATGGCCGAGTCGTACTCCTGCCGGAACTTCCGCACCCAGGTCGATCGGCCGCGCTTCTCGAGCCCTTCTTCCACATCGTCGATCCGGTCGTCGAAAGGGTTCTGGCCCGCGGGAAAGCGAAGGCTGTAGTGCGGGTGCGCCCCCATCAGATGGACCACGATGAGCTTGCGCTCGGTCGGGTCTTCGAGCGCTTCCTGCACGCAATCGAGCAGCTCGCCGTCGAGCGAAGCGCCGGCCCGTCCCGGCACACGGTTGACGATGTCGACGATGTCGGCCAGCTTCGCGTGCTGCTGTTCGATGGCCACGTCGTCGTGATTGCTCATCCACCAGACCTTGTAGCCGGCCGCGCGCGCGAGCGCCAGCACGTGCTGCGGCTGCTCGCTGTGCGGCTGGCCGAAATTGAACATGTTGCGCAGCGAGGGCAGGGTGCTCGCATCGACCGACCAGGCATTGCGCATGACGACCATCTTGTCTTGCAGCTGCGCCTTGTGGGCCTGCATCCTCGGCGTGGTGGCGCGCTGGTAGCCGTAGAGCGACATGTTGTCGCGATTGATGCTGTCGGTGATGACGAGCACGACGGTCGAGGGCCCTTCCTTGTCGATCACCGGCGCGACCGACCGCGCACGTGCGTGCGCCGCTTCGCGCTCCTCGTGCTGGTCGGCCCAGCCGGCGCGGAGCTTGTGCACCGCGTCGTGCCAATTGGCCCAGAACAAGACCGGATGGAGCCGGCGCCACGGCTTGCTGAGGTGCGCAATGCTCCCCACGACGAGCACCAGCGCAACCACCGCGACAACGCCGCGGGGCCAGCGATCTGCCTGTCGCACGCCATGGCCCGCCGACCGCGCGACGATCAGCGCGGCCACGACGACCGCGCCCGACCAGATCAACATGGCGCGCCAGTGCGTGGCGAGGTATTCGTAGGTCTCGCGGCTGTTGGTGTTGGCGGCCGCAGCCTGCACGAAAGAACTGTCGGGCGCGGCCTGGTAGGTGTCGAGCAGGTAGGCGCGGAGCACGCCGTCGAACGCGAAAGCCATGGCCCAGAGCCAGATGGCCACGGTGCGCAACCGATGCAGCACCGGGCTGCGTACCGGCCAGAGCATCCACGCCAAGGCCGGCGCGGCGAGCGCAACGAGTTGGGCGATGCGCCGCCCGTCATGGCCCAGCACGATCATCGCGAGCAGCACCGCCCCGATCGCCGAGCAGGCGAACCCAACGCCCCGATAGGCTGCGCGAGCGGGTTCGCGGAGACGGTCGGCTTCGGGGTTGTTCATGCGCGGTGGATTCTGGCAGAGCGAACCGGCCCGGAAGGCCGGCACCGTCAACACGCCGTAACAAGATGTCTGTCCAATGCGTGCATCTCCCTTGCCGTCCCGCCAGCAGGACGGACGAACCATGCCCGCGACCACTGACCCCATTCCCCAGGCCCACCCCCACGCCCTCGCTTCCCCGCGCTCCAACGTGCTCGCCCGCCGCCTGCTGCTCACCTTCGGCGCCGTCGTGCTGCTGACACTCGCAGGGGCCGGCATCGGCATGGGGTCACTCGCCAAGATCGACGAGGCCACGCGCGAGACCATCCTCCAGAGCGGCATCTCCGAGCGCATGGCCGAGGACGCCTATCGCCTGCAGTCCATCAATGCCGAGCGCTACAAGGCCATGGCGCTGAGCTCCGAGCCGGAGGTCGGCGAGATCCTGGCTGCCGACATCCAGGCGACCGACGCCCGGTTCCATGCGCGGTTGCAAGCGCTTTCCGGCCGGCTGCACTCGGACGCCGACCGCGAGCGGCTGGCAACGACCGAAGCCGCGGCCCGCGACTTCAATGCCGCCGTCAAGGAGCTGGTGGCTGCGCGCGATTCGGGCCTCACCGAGCGCATCCGCACGGTGTATGCGCAGCGCTTCGAGCCGAGCGCCGCCGCGCTGCTCGCGGCCGTGTCGGGGCTTGCCGGCTCGCAGCGCGAAGCCATCGACGCGGCCGGCCGGCGCATCGAGGAACTGAGCGCGTCGGCCCGCCTCGCGCTGGCGCTGTTCGGCGCCGCCGCGCTGCTGCTCGGGGGCGGATTGGCGCTGTGGCTGGTGCGCAGCATCTGCCGTCCGATCCGGCTGGCGGGCGACACGGCGCAGCGCGTTGCGCGGCTCGACCTGCGCGAGGACATCCAGGGCCATGCGCGCGACGAGGCCGGGCAGATGCTGCTGGCGCTCAGCGCGATGCAGGGCGCGCTGCGCCAATTGGTGGTGCGCGTGCGCGAGTCGGTGCAGGGCGTGCGCAGCGCCGCCGGCGAGATCGCCCACGGCAACGCCGACCTTTCGGCACGCACCGAGAACACCGCCGCCAGCCTGCAGCAGACGGCCGCGGCGCTGGCGCAATTGATGCATGGCGTGCAGCAGTCGAGCGAGGAAGCGGCGCGCGCCGAGAAGATGACAGGCACGGCCGCCGAGGTGGCTGTGCAGGGCGGCGAGGCCATGTCGCAGGTCGTCGGCACCATGCAGGACATCCAGCGCGCCTCGCACAAGGTGGCCGACATCGTCGGCGTGATCGACAGCATTGCGTTCCAGACCAACATCCTTGCGCTGAACGCCGCCGTCGAAGCTGCGCGCGCTGGCGAGTCCGGCCGCGGCTTCGCGGTGGTAGCGGCGGAAGTGCGCCAGCTGGCGACGCGCTCGGCCGCCGCCGCGCGCGAGATCAAGGGCCTGATCGGCGACACGGTGCAGCGCGTCGAAGCCGGCACCGCGCTGGTCGACGGCGCCGGCCGCACCATGGCCCGCATCATGGACTCGGTCCAGTTGGCGGCCGGCACGCTCGGCACGATCACCGCCGCGGCCGAGGCACAAAGCCGGGAGATTGCGCAGATCAACAGTGCGGTCGCGCGGCTGGACCAGATGACGCAGCAGAACGCCGCGCTGGTGGAAGAGTCCACGGCGGCATCGGAAGGGCTGCACGATCAGGCGCGTAGCCTCGACGCGCTGATCAGCCGCTTCGTGCTGCCCGAGGAAGGCCATGCCACGGCCGCCGCTGCAGCGCGGCCCGGCCCCGCGGCGGTGCGCCTGCCGGTGCCCGCGCTGCGGCTGCAGGCGACCGCCGGCTGATACCGGCACGGCGCAGGCCGTGCACACCGCCCGGCGTTGACGCCCTCTTTGTTAGCAGCGACGATCCGGCCCGGTGCGCCTGGCACCGGAGGAAAAGAGGGCTCGTCATGCGATTGGATGAAAAACTTCGCCGTGTGCTCATGGTGCTCGGAAGCTGCGTGGTACTTGCGGGCGTGTCTGCCTGCGGCGGCGGTGGAGGAGGTGGGGGCGGTGGCGGCGTGCCGATGCTGCCGCCGACCAGCGGCGCGCCGGTGCAACCGCCCGCGCCAGCGCCCTCCGGCGATGGCCGCGTCGTGAACGAGAGCATCAGGTCGAGCGCCAACGGCGTGACCTATCCGATCACGATCTTCCTTCCGGCGGCCTACGAAGCGGGCAGCGATGCATTCCCTACCATCTACGCGCTCGATGGCGATGCCACCAACGGGCAGCCCGAGACGCGCTTCATGAACCTGCGCAACATCCTGCTGAAGCGGGGGACCAAGGCGCTCTTGATCGGCATCGGCAACACCGCGCGCCGGCAGGAGGACTACAACTTTCCCGGTGCCGACGCGTACCACGCCTTCCTTGCGAAGGAGTTGATTCCCTTCATCGAATCGAAGTACCGGGCCGACCCGAAGATGCGCATGCTCACGGGCCTGTCGACGAGCGGCAACCTCGCGGCGTCGGCATTGTTCCTGGAAGCGCCCGACAACCTCGTCTTCTCGCATTTCATCTCGATCGAGGGCGCTTTCTGGCAGCAGCAGTCGCATCTCTACCAGCTGGAGCAGAAGATGTTCGACGCCTTGGCCGGAAGGCCGCTTCCGGTCACATTGATCCTGGCCCACTGCGGCAGTAACTGCAACGGGCCGCAGGTGAAGGCCATGTACCAGCGCATGGCCGACCGCCGCTATCCGGGGCTGCAGCTCATCGAGACGGAGTTCGTCGCCAGCCATGTGGGCGCGGACGTTCTCGCGTTCGAAGACGCGATGGTGCGGATCTTCAAGTAGGCCGAAGCAGCCGCGTCCCGCGCCGCGCGCCGCGCGTCAGGTGCCGTGCACCAGCCGCTCGAACACGTCCTGCGTGCCCATCTGTCCGCCCTTGAGCATGATTTCCATCCCGTCGAGCGCCGCATCGTCGCTGTGCACGCGGCACAGCGAGGCGCCGGCGCCCAGGTCGGCGATGTAGGAAAGCCCCCAGGCAGCGAGCGCCTGCACACCGTGGCTCGAGGTGTCGCCGCCTGCGATGCCGATGCGACGCAGCGGCGTCGTGGCGAGCACGCGGGCCAGCAGCTCGCCGCCCGCGCGCGCGAGCGCCTGGGCGTTGACTTCCGCCGATGGCATGTCGGATGCGGGGGCGCGGGTGCATGCCAGCACGTGGCGGCCGCGCGCGAGGCCCTGCGCGATCTCCTCTGCATGCCGCGCGAGCGTGGCCGCATCGCGCTGTGCGAGGCCGGGCGCATCGAGCCAGACGATGTCGAACGAGTGCGCCGCGGCGACCTGCCGCGCGGTCACCGGCGACAGGCTCCCGGCGAGCACCAGCACGGGCCCGTGCGCGGGCGCCACCGTGGGCCGGACCAACGCGCGCGCGCCGGTCTCGTCACGCGGCGCCATCGCGCTCCCGAGCGCATCCACCACGCTGCTCGGCCCCACGGCGAGCAGGGTCGTGCTGCGTGCACGCGCCCAGAGCACCTGGCCGATGGCAGCGAGCTGCTCCGCGTCGGCCACGTCGAACAGCACGGCATCCGCGGGCGGCGAATCGAGCGCCTGCTGCAATGCGCCGTCGAGCGCCTCGGCCCCCTGCGACGCCGCGGTTAACGGCATCGAACGCACACCGGCCAGCCCCTGTTTAGCAAGGTGCAGCCGCAGGTCCGATTCGTCCATTGGCGTCACCGGATGCCGGCGCATCGTCGGATGCCGGTCGATGCGAAAGACCTCGCCGCCGCTTCCCGCCGCCGCGAACAGGTGGCCGAACAGGCAGTAGCGGCCCAGGTTCGGCTGCCCGCCCACGACCGCGGTCCACGGTGTGTCGACCGCCGCGCGCAGCACGTGCACCGCGGCGCCGATCGAGCCGATCTGCGGTGCGCTGTCGAAGGTGGAGCAGGTCTTGTAGTGCAGCACGCGCGCGCCTTTCAGCGAGCGGAACAGCGCGGCCACGGGCCGGAGTTCGGCCTGCATCTGCTCGGGCGACATCGCGCGTGCCGCGCCCGCGATGCCGAGCACGTCGAGCGGGCCCGCCGCGTCGAGCCGCGCCGCATCGGGCGTCTTCAGAAACAGCAGCGCGCGCAGGCCCGCGCGTGCGGCGGTGCCGAGCGTGTCGGTGGCGCCGGTGAAATCGTCGCCGTAGTAGACGACGGCCGGAGGCGGCCGCGTCATGGCTTGGCGAAGAAGGCGAGCGCGCGCGCGAGTTCGCCCTGGTGCTCGGCAGCCTCGGCCAGCGGCACGCCGGCGCGCGCGGCCGCCCAGGCCTGGCGGATGCTCGTCACGCCCGCTGCCGGGCCGTCCGGATGCGCGAGGATGCCGCCGCCCGCCATGAAGAGCAGGTCGTCGCTGCCGATCGCGGCCCAGGTCGCGGGCACGGTGCCGGCCCACTGGCCCGACGAGAACGCCGGCATCACGCGATCGTCGATGCCTTCGGCCAGCGGCGTGAAGCAGTCGCGTGCCGATTTGACGACTTCGCTGTCGGGCTGCGAGAACTTGCCCTGCAGGCCATGCACATGCATGTGGTCGACGCCGGCCAGCCGCCAGAGCGTCTGGTAGGCCTGGAACGAGATGCCCAGCAGCGGATGGCGCGACAGCGCGCCGTAGCCATTGCGGTGGCCGTGCAGCGCCAGGCCGGTGTGGCGGCGCAGGGTCTGGATGCCCGAATGGCCGCACCAGTTGAGGCTGGCCATCACGCACGATCCGCCCTCGCGCTCGACGAGGTCGGCATGCCGCTTCATCGCATCGGTCTCGTCGGTGATGTTGAACGCCACCATCACATGCTTGCCGGTGCGCTCCTGGTGTGCGCGCACCACGGCCATGACCGCGGGCACGCGCTCGGCGAGCGGCGCATGCGCGGGGTCGGCGCAGACCTCGTCGTCCTTGATGAAGTCGACGCCCGCGGCGCAGAGCCTGGCGACCAGCGCCGCGGTCTCGCCGACCGAGAGTCCCACGTTCGGCTTGAGGATCGTGCCGACCAGCGCACCGCTCGCAACGCCCGTGGCGCGCCGCGTGCCCGCGATGCCGGCGCGCGGCAGCTCGAAGCGCGCGCGGTAGGCGGCGGGCAGCTGCAGCGATTCGAGCCGCAGGCCGGTCACTTCGCCTAGGTCGTACAGGTTGCCCGAGACGGTGGCCGCGAGTGTCGGCAGGTTGGCGCCGATGTTCCCCACTGGAAACGAAATGTCGACCTGTGCGCGCCGCCACGGCCCGCGCGTGCCCTTGCGTTCGAGCAGCGCATTCGGCAGGCTCGGCACGTCGGCGGGCGCCAGCTCGGTGATGGCCTCGACCGTGGCGCGCGCGCGTTCGCGCAGCGCGTCGGTCTCGCCCTCGACCCGCGTGAAGGTGCCGCACGACTGCTCGCCGGCCATCACCTCGGCCACCGCGGCCGGCGCGAGCGGCGTCTCGATCAGGTAGCGCGCGCGGATGCGATCGGGCGCCATCGTCACAGCGTGCTCAGGTCGGGAAAGGGTCGCACCGGCGCGCTGCCGTCCCAGCCCTCGGAGGCGCTGCGGATCAGGTCGAACATCTTGCCCTTGGGCCCCGCCACTTCGGAGAGTTCGATCACGGTGCCCGGGTGGTACTCGGTGTCGAAGTAGATGAAGCGTCCGCGCTCGCCCACTTCGCCGCTCATCACGGGCTTGAAGCCCTGCGCGGTCAGACGCGCCAGGTCGGCGTCGTAGTCGGCCGTCCAGTAGGCCACGTGCTGCAGCCCGGTGCGCCCGGCCTGCAGAAAGTCGCGGTACATCGAAGGCACGTCGTTGCGCGTCTGGATCAGCTCGACCTGCACATAGCCCGAATTGGCCAGCGCCACCGAGTTGTGCGGCTCGTGCGCCTCGCCGTTGTAGCGGTAGTTCTTGATGGGCACGCGCGGGTTGTAGAACCACGGGCCCACGCCGAGCGTGGTGCTCCAGTAGTCCATCGCGGCCTCGATGTCGTGCACGACATAGCCCAGCTGGCGAATCTCGCCGAGGAATCGACTCATTGCGGTTGGCTCCGGTGATGTGAGTGTTGTTGTGTGGAAATCAGAACTTGAGGAAGCCGGTCGAGAACCACGGGAATGCGGCCACGATCACCAGGCCCACCAGCAGCGCGGCCATGTAGCCCCAGATGTGCCGGATGCCTTCGTCGGGGTTGACCTTGCTGACCGCGCAGGCGCCGTAGTAGCCCACGCCGAAGGGCGGCGCGAAGAGGCCGATGCCCATCGCGAAGATCACGACCATCGCGTAGTGCACCTCGTGCACGCCCGCGGCCTTGGCAATCGGAAACAGCAGCGGGCCGAACAGCACGATCGCCGGAATGCCCTCGAGCACGCTGCCCAGCACGATGAACGCGACGATCGACACGGCCAGGAAGCCATAGGTGCCGCCGGGCAGGGCGCCCATGATGCGGGCCAGGTCCTGCGAGAAGCCCGACTGCGTCAGGCCCCAGGCCATGGCCGTGGCGCAGCCGACGATGAAGATGATCGCGCCCGAGAGCGAGGCGGTGTCGACGAGCATCGGCTTGATCCGCTGCCAGTCGAACTGGCGGTACACGAAGAGCCCGACCAGCGCCGAGTAGACGATGCCGATGGTCGACACCTCGGTGGCCGTGGCCACGCCCTCGACCACCGCGGCGCGGATCACGAACGGCAGCAGCACCGCGGGCAGCGCGATCAGCAGCAGCTTGCCGATCTCGCGCTTGCTGTGGCGCGCAACGCCGCTCAGGTCTTCGTGGCGGTAGCGCCACCACACCACCACGCACAGCGCGGCGCCCAGCACCACGGCCGGCAGCAGCCCGCCCGTGAACAGTGCGGCAATCGAGATGCCGGTGACCGAGCCGATGGTGATGAGCACGATCGACGGTGGAATGGTCTCGGTCTGTGCGCCCGTGGCCGACAGCAGCGCGACCAGGTCGCCGGGCTTGGCGCCGCGCTTGACCATCTCGGGAAACAGCACCGGCGCAATCGCGGCCATGTCGGCGATCTTGGAACCCGAGATGCCCGAAACCAGGTACATCGCGCCGATCAGCACATACGACAGGCCGCCGCGCACATGGCCCAGCAGGCTGGCGAGAAACTGGATCATCGCGCGGGCCATGCCCGTCATCTCGATCAGCGCGCCCAGGAAGATGAAGAGCGGCACCGCGAGCAGGATCAAGTGCGACATGCCCTCGTCGAGCCGGCCCACCATCACCAGCAGCGGCGTGCGCGTGGTGAGCGCCAGGTAACCGAAGGTGGCGAGCGCGAACGAGAACGCGATCGGCACCCCCGACAGCACCGTGGCCGCCACCACCGCCACGAAGAAGATCACCAGGTTGAACTTGCCGAGCGACGCGAACAGCGGCGCAGCGAGCCAGAAGGCGCCCACCAGCATGGCCATGCCCAGCACCGCGACCGCGATCTGCCGCCCCGTGCACATCCGCAGCAGGCGAAGCAGCGCCATCACGAGCATGATGCCGATGCCCGTCGGAATGGCCGCGGCGCGCCAGGCGTTGCTGATCTCCAGCGCGGGCGTGACGATGAACGACTCTTCGTAGGCGTAGTCGATCGACGGCCAGACGATCAGCACCAGGAACGCAATGGAGGCCGCAATGGCGAAGGCATCGAGCAGGGCGCGCGTCGAAGGCTGCACCGTCTGCAGCAGCGCGGTCATGCGCATGTGCTCGCCGCGCCGCAGTGCCACCACCGCGCCGAGCATCGACAGCCACAGGAACAGGATGGACGCAAGCTCGTCGGACCACACCAGCGGCGCATGGAACACGTAGCGCGACACCACGCCCGCGAACAGCACGCCGATCTCGGCCAGCACCAGCAGCGCGGCCACGGCCTCGACCGCGCCGCCGAGCACGCCGTCGGCGCGCGCGGCCATGCGGCTCAGCGCGTTGGCCGGCAACCCGGCACCCGCGCCGCCACCGGGAAGGGGCACCGCGTCGAAAGTGGATTCATGCACCATGGCGGATCAGGCCAGCTTGCCGACGGTGCCTTCGAGCAGCGCCCATGCCTCGGCGCCGAAGCGGCCCTTCCACTCGCCGTAGAAGCCCGACTCGCGCAGCTTGGCCCGAAAGCTGTCGGCCGCGGGCCGGTTGATGGCGAGGCCCTTGGCCTGCAGGTCGCCGACCACCGACTCGTTGAGCTTCTTGATGTCGTCGCGCTGCTGCATGCCGGCGTCGTTGATGGCGCGCGCCACGATGGTCTTCAGGTCGTCGGGCAGGGCCTGCCAGGCGCGGCCGTTGGCGATGAACCAGTAGCCGTCCCAGATGTGGTTGGTGAGCGAGCAGAACTTCTGCACCTCGAACAGCTTGGCCACCTGGATGATCGGCAGCGGGTTCTCCTGCGCATCGACGATCTTCGTCTGCAGCGCCGAATACACCTCGCTGAACTGCAGGCTCGCGGGCGCGGCGCCCAGGCCCTTGAACATCGAGATCGACAGCGGGCTCACCGGCACGCGGATCTTCAGGCCGTCCATGTCCTGCGCGTTCGCGACCGCGGCCTTGCTGCTGGTGGTCTGGCGAAAACCGTTGTCCCACATCTTGTCGAAGGCGTAGAGGCGCGACTTGGCGATGGCACCGCGCACGTGCGCGCCGAGCTTGCCGTCCATCGCAGCCCACACCTGGCTGTAGTCGTTGAAGGCGAAGCCCACGGCATTGATGGCCGCCACCGGCACCAGCGTGGCGATCACCAGCGCCGACGGCGTGAAGAACTCGATGCCGCCCGAGCGCACCTGCGCCAGCATGTCGGTGTCGCCGCCCAGCTGATTGTTGGGGAAGATCTTGATCTCGACCCGGCCCTTGGTTTCCTTGGCAATGCGGTCGGCCGCCTCCTGCGCGCGGACGTTCAGCGGATGGCTCAGCGGCAGGTTGTTGCCGTACTTGTACGAGAACTCGGCCGCGCGGGCGATGCGCGGCACGGCCGAGACGATGCCGGCGGCCGGCAGGGCGGATAGCGTGCGCAAGGCACTGCGACGGGTCAGCGAGGTCATGTCTTTGTCTCCAGGATCTTCGGAATACGATTGATGCAATCTGATGTACACGATTGCTTGGGCCACAGCGAAGATAAAACCATGCATCATCCGGGTCAAACTCAAGCCTGATGGTTTTTGATGTATGCGGGATAACCCTTTGCCTCCTTCGGATGCACGCCGCGCGCGTGTGGTCGACATCGCCCGTGCGGCCCAGGTGTCGACTGCCACCGTCGACCGCGTGCTCAACCGGCGCCCCGGCGTGCGCGACGCCACCGTGCAGCGCGTGCTCAAGGCTGCGGGCGAGCTCGACTACCTGCCCGGCCCCGCGCTCTATGCCGCGCTCACGCCGCCGCCGCTGCGGCTGGTGTTCCTGCTACCGGCCGGTACGAACCGCTTCATCCGGATGCTCGGCGACATGGTGGGCTATTCGCAGGAGCACTGGGCGCCGTTCAACGTGCAGTGCCGCACGGTCTTCATCGAGAGCTTCAACCCGCATGAACTGGCCGACGCGCTGCGGCGCCATGGCCAGCGCTGCGACGGCATCGCGATGATGGCGCTCGAGCATCCGGCGGTGCGCGAGGCGGTGGCCGCACTGGCGGCGCGCGGCCTGCCGGTGGTCACGCTGATCTCGGACCTGTCGAACTCGGAGCGTGCCGCGTTCGTGGGGCTGGACAACCGCGCGGCCGGCCGCACCGCCGGCTACCTCATCGGCCGCTTCATTGGCGCGCGCGCCGCCAAGGTCGCGCTCATCGCGGGCAGCCTGAGCTACAAGGCGCACGAGGAGCGCGAGGCCGGCTTCCTGCACGTGATCGACGAGATGTTTCCGAAGCTCGAGGTGGTGGGCCTGCGCGAGGGGCAGGATGATGCCGGCAAGAACTACCGCCAGACACGTGCGCTGCTCGAGCAGCATCCCGACATGGGCGGCATCTACAACATCGGCGGCGCCTCCGACGGCGTGGCGCGCGCGCTGAAGGAAGCGGGGCGCGAGCAGAAGGTGGTCTTCATCGGGCACGGGCTCACGCCCGACACGCGCACGCTGCTCATCGACGGCAGCATGGACGCCGTGATCACGCAGAGCCCGCACACCACGCTGATGAACTGCGTGCGCATCTTCGCCAACCTGCGCGACGGGCGCGAGGCGCTCGGCGGGGTGGAGACCACGCGCAGCCAGGTGATCTTCCGGGAAAACCTGCCGTAGCGCGGTGGGCTACGTGCGCAGGATCTTCTCCATCGGCTTGCCCTTGGCCAACTCGTCGACCAGCTTGTCGAGGTAGCGGATCTTCTGCATCAACGGGTCGTCGACGGCCTCGACGCGCACACCGCAGACCACGCCCTTGATCAGCGCGCTGTTCGGGTGCAGGGCCGGCGCCTGACGGAAGAAGGTGTCGAAGTCGGTCTCCTGTTCGATCTGCTGCCGAAGCCCTGCCTCGTCGTAGCCGGTGAGCCAACGAATGACTTCGTCGACTTCTTCCTGCGTGCGGTTCTTGCGCTGCGCTTTCTGGACGTACATCGGGTACACCTTCGCGAACGGCGTCGTGAAAATTCGATGCGTTGCCATCGTGGGTTCTCCTGGATTTCGAACGACGAGGCCACATTCTGTAGCACCCCCTCCACATCAACGCAGGACCAAAGAAAGATGTACGAAGAGAAATTCATGAAGCAGGCGCTGGCGCTTTCAGCGCGCCATCCCATCGACGTGGATGAACTGCGCCGCGTGGCGGGCGCACCGCTGGAGGCCGGGCTGACCGCTGCCGAGCAGCATTCGGCCGACGAAGCGATCGAGATCCTCGAAGCATGGGCCGGACCGCGCAAGACTACCAACGCCTAACGCGGCGCCTTGACCCCTTCAGCAGCCAACCGCCGGTACTGCGAGGGCGAATGCCCCACGGCGCGGGTGAAGAACTTGCTGAAATAGGCCGGGTCCTGGTAGCCGAGCGCGGTGCTCACTTCGAGCACCGACATGGGCGTGTAGGCGATCAGCCGCCGGGCCTCGAGCATGAGGCGCTCATGCAGCAGTTGCAGCGCCGATTGCCGCGTCCTGTTGCGGCAGCAGCGGCTCAGGTGGTCGGCCGTCACGCCCAGCGCCCGGGCGTAGAAGGGCAGGCCGCGGTGTTCGCGGAAGTGCTGCTCGGCCAGTGCCCGAAAGCGCTGCACGAGTGCATCGCGTTCACCCGGTGCCTGCGCCTTCTGGATCCGCTCGCCATGCAGGCGCAGCAGCAGCACCGCAAGCAGCGTGGCGGTGGCGAGCAGCGCCGCAACCCGGCCCGTGCCTTGCCCGTGGAACTCGCGCGCGAGCATGCCGAAGAGGGTGGCGCATTCGGCGCGCGCTTCGGATGAGAGCGCCGTCAGCACGAAGGATTGGCCCAGGCCCGCTTCGGCCAGGTCGGTGCCCGCCAGCAACTGCTTGAGGGTGGCGCTCGGAATGGTGAGCTGGTGCCCCGACGTGTCGCGCGTGTGGCGGAAGCCGTGCATCGCGCCGGGTGCGATGAGCAGGATCGCCGGCGCTTCCGCTTCCACCGCCTGGGCGTCCACCATGCCGCTGATGCGGCCTTGCTCGATGAACTGGACCTGGTGCAGGCCTTCGTGCCGGTGCGCCGGAATCGTCCAGTCCATTTCCTCGCCGCGCACCGCCACCGGCTCGTAGTGCAGGCAGTCGTCGGGTTGCTCATGGCGAACTTCCCGGAACGGAACGAGGCGCAGGGGGGTGGTGGCAGTCTTCATGGCAGGGGGATGATGGATGCCGGAAAACTACCTGCCGCCGTGCGATTTGTCTATTCGCAGCAGCCCCCGGTGGCCCCACGATCCAGGGCACGACAGCCGGGGCGCAGATCCGGCACAGGAGACAAACCATGGACCGCAGAGACTTCCTTCAACTTTTCCAGGCGAGCGCTGCCGCTGCAGTGGCCGGGCTCGCGCCTGCGGGCCGTGCGTTCGCGCAGCAGCCGCTGCCTGGCAACGCATCGATCGTCTCGGGTTTTCCTGCGGGCGGCATGGGCGACCATGTGGCACGGCCGCTCGCGGAGAAGCTGCGCGGAAAGTACGCCGCCAGCATGGTGGTGGAAGCGAAGACCGGCGCGGGCGGGCGCATTGCGGTGGAGCACGTCAAGCGCGCAGCACCCGACGGCCTGACCATCCTGCAGATCCCCAGCTCGCCGATGACGCTGTATCCGAACACCTACAAGAAGCTGAACTACGACCCGCTCGCCGACTTCGTGCCGGTGACCAGCACGGTCGACTACGCCTTCGTGCTGACGGCCGGGCCGGGCTTGCCTGCAGAGGTGAAGACGCTGGCCGACTGCGTGCAATGGGCCAAGGCCCATCCCCGGCAGGCGAGCTACGGTGTGCCGGCGGCGGGCTCGGCATTGCACTTCGTCGGGATGATGCTGCAGCAGGCCAGCGGCGCCGATCTCACCGCGGTCGCCTACCGCGGCGGCGCGCCGCTGCTCAACGATGTGCTGGGCGGCCAGGTGCCGCTGAGCGTGAGCGTGCTGGGCGAGGTGATGCCGCATGTGCGCGCGGGCAAGCTGCGCGGCCTGGCGGTGTCGAGCGCGCGGCGTTCGCCCTTCCTGCCCGAGGTGCCGACCTTCGCCGAGCAGGGCTTTCCGGGCATCGTGGTGCAGGAGTGGCTGGGCTGGTTCGTGCCGGCACGCACGCCGGCCGCGACCGTGCAGCGCCTCAATGCGCTGGTGCGCGAGGGGCTCGCGGCGCCTGAGTTCGTCGAGTCGCTGGCGAAGGTGGGCCTGCAGCCGATGCACCAGGACGCCGACGCGTTCGCCCGCATCGTGCGCGCGGACCGCGAGCGCTGGGCACCGGTCGTCAAGGCGGCCAACTTCACCGCGGAGGACTAACCCATGGCCCTGCAGATCAATGGCGCGCAGGCGCTGGTGCGGCTGCTGCGCGCAGAGCAGGTGAGCGACATCTTCGGCATCGTCGGCGGCAAGCTGGGGCCGCTGCTGCACGCCATCTCGGAAGAGGCGCAGATGCGCTTCCTCGGCGTGCGCCACGAAGCGGCGGGCCCGATGATGGCCGCGGCCGTCCACGCGGCATCGGGGCGCATCGCGGTGACACTGGGCGAGATGGGGCCGGGCGGTCTCAACCTGATCTCGGGCCTGGGCGTGGCCTTCAACAACAACCTGCCGTTGCTGGCCATCACCACCAACCAGCACCGCGCCGCCTGCTATCCGCACCTGGGCATGTTCATGGACCTCGACACGGTGGCGATGACGCGGCCCCTCACCAAGTGGAACGCCGTGGCGCCCGATGCGCGCCGCCTGCCCGAGATCGTGCGCCGCGCCTTTCGCGAGGCGTTGAGCGGCCGGCCCGGTCCGGTGCACCTGGACATCCCGCAGGACGTGCTGAGCCAGGCCTGCAGCTTCGACGAGGCAGAGTTCGAGGTGCCGCCGTCGCGCTACCGCGCACTGGGCCGTGTGCGCGCCGATGCCGATGACCTGCGCCGGGCGGCCGGGCTCATGGCCGAAGCCAGGCGGCCGCTCATCGTGGCCGGTGGCGGTGTGGTCGCCAGCGGCGCCGTCGACGCTGTGCGCGCGCTCGCGCAGCGCTGGCAGGCACCGGTGCTGCCGACGCAGATGGCGCTCGGCGTGGTGGCTTCGGACAGCCCGCACTTCATCGGCCATGGCGGCCTGATCGCGGGTGAGCCCGTACGCCAGGCCTTTGAGCAGGCTGATCTCGTGCTCGCGGTCGGATGCCGCTGGTCGTCGTGGATGTGGGACGAGCGCGGCCCGCTCGTGCGGCGCTCGCAGCGGCTGGTCAGCGTCAACATCGATCCGTCGGCGCTCGGGCAGCCTGCCTTGCACGAGGTGGCGCTGCATGCCGATGCCAGGGCCGCACTCGACGACCTGCTCGCCGCTTACGGCGAGGGCTTGGGGCGGCAGGTCGACGGTGCGTGGCTTGCGGGCTTGCGCGCGGCGCGCGCAGCCTACGAGGCGCATCTGGCGGCGATGGGCGAGGAGGGTGCGGCGGGCGAGGAGGGCATGCATCCGGCGGCGCTGGCACGCGCCATCGGCCAGGCCCTGCCGCAAGACTGCCTGGCGGTTTTCGACGGCGGCCACACGAGTTTCTGGAGCAACGACCTGACACCGGTGCGCGAGGCGCGCACGCGCTTCCACGAACCGGGCATGAGCCACCTCGGTTTCGGGCTGCCCTATGCCATCGCGCTGCAGGCGCAGCAGCCGCAGCGCGCCGTCGCGCTCATCACGGGCGACGGCTCCTTCGGCTTCACGCTCAACGAGCTCGACACCGCGCGTCGTTACCGCCTGCCGGTGCTCTGCGTGCTGCACAACAACGCGGCCTGGGGCATCATCCGCGCGGGCCAGCGCAATGCGCTCGGCTTCGAGATAGGCACGGCGCTCGACGGGACCGACTATGCGGCCATCGCGCGCGGCTTCGGCTGCCACGGCGAACGCGTCACCGCACTGAGCGAGGTCGCGCCGGCCATCCGCCGCGCGCTCGCCTCCGGCCTGCCGGCGGTGCTGGATTGCCAGACCCGCTTCGTGCCGCACCCCGCCATGCCCGCGTTCGCGCGCATGAACCGCTACGGCCAATGAAACCCAGAAAAAGGAAAGTCCCGTGTCCAGCCTGACCCTGCAACAAGCCCGAACCATCATCGACGCCGCCCTGAAGAAATCGAACGAGGCCGGCTACCAGCCCATGGGCATTGTGGTGCTCGATGCCGCCGGCCACCTCAAGGCCTTCGCGAGCGAAGACGGCGCCAGCATGTTCCGCTTCGACATCGCGCGGGCCAAGGCATGGGGCGCCGTGGGCATGGGTGTGGCGAGCCGCAAGCTGGCCGAACGCGCCAAGGACAATCCCAATTTCTTCGTCGCACTGGCGGCCACGGCCGACGGCCGGTTCCTGCCGCAGACCGGTGCCGTGGTGATCCGCGATGCGGACGGACAGGTGCTCGGCGCCGTGGGGGCCAGCGGCGGCACCGGCGACGAGGACGAAGCGATCTGCATCGCCGGCGTGCAGGCGGCCGGGTTGGCGGCGGGTTAGAGAAAAAAGCGCGAAATCCTTCAGCCTCCGGCTTGCCAATCCGGCAGGCCGGCGTTGGCATCGCGCCGGTTCACTTCGTAGAACAGGCCGCGCAGCCAGCGGTTCGACGCATCGTTCTGCATGCGACGGTGCCAGTACTGCTGCACCCGCAGTTGCGGCGGCTTGAAGGGCAACTCGATCGTCCTGACCGCGATGTGCCGCTGCACCACCGTGGCGATGTCGTCGGGCACCGTCGCCACGAGGTCGCTGCCGGGCAGCAGTGCCAGCAGGCTCATGAAGTGCGACAGCTCCAGCGTCACGTGGCGGTGCCAGCCCTTGTCTTCGAGAAAGCGGTCGAGCATGTGCTCGCGGCCGTCCGGGCGCACCACGATGTGCCGCGCCGCGAGGTACTGCCGCGCCGTCATGCGTGCAGGCGCGGCCGTGTTGCGCGCGCAGGCGATGCAGGTGTACGACGTCCTGAACAGCGCCTGGCGAAAGTAGCCCGCCTTCTGCAGGTCGGGAAAGAAGCCCACGGCCAGGTCGGCCTCGCCGGCCTCCAGCGCCTGGGCCGCGGCCGTGCGCGGCATCGAAACCGCATGCAGCCGCACCAGCGGGGCCTCGCGGCGCAGGCGGCGCACCACGCCCGGAAGAAAGGCCACTTCGCCGATGTCCGGCGTGAGCAGGGTGAAGCTGCGTTCCGCATGCGCCGGGTCGAAGCCCGCCGGCTGCAGGATCTCGGACTGGATCGCCTGCACCACGCGCTGCACCGCGGGCGCCAGCGCCTGCGCGCGCGGCGTGGGCTCCATCTGCGCGCCGGCGCGCACGAACAGGTCGTCGTCGAAGGTGGCGCGCAGCCGCGCGAGCGCGGCGCTGGTGGCCGGCTGGCTCAGGCCGATGGCCTCCGCCGCGCGGCTGACGCTGCGCAGCCGGACCATCGCGTCGAACAGCACCAGCAGGTTGAGATCGACCGAGTGTATATCCATGGAATGGATTCTATGTATCCACGCCATCGACTGTACGGATGGGTCGGAGCTTCCTAGCATGCGGGCTCCAAGAACGATGGAGACGACATGCAGCGCAGAGACATAGCCCGGGCCGCGATGTGCCTACCCCTGCTCACCGCGAGCGGCTTGCTGCGTGCCCAGTCCGGCTGGCCGCACCGCCCGGTGCGGTTCATTCTTTCGCAGCCGGCGGGCTCGGGGCCCGACATCCTTGCACGCTACGTGGCCGACCGCCTGGCGCGTGCCTGGGGCCAGGCGGTGGTGATCGAGAACCGGCCCGGCGGGCAGAACGTGATCGGCGCGCAGGCGGCGGCGCGTTCGCAGCCCGATGGCTACACCTTCTACTACGCCACCACCGCGGCGATGGTGACCAACCTCTACACCTTCAAGAGCCTGCCGTACGACCCGGTGAAGGATTTCGCGCCGGTGCGGCTGGTGGGGCGCAGCCCGTTCGTGATCGCCGCCGCCGCCAACTTCGCGGCCCGCGACCTGAAGGAAGCGCTGGCGCTGGCACAGGCGCAGCCGGGTGCAATCGCCATCGCCACTGAGGGGCCGAAGACCTTCTCCGGCATGCTGGCCGCGAGCGTGGCCGGCATGGCCGGCGTGCGCTTCAACCAGGTGCCCTACACCAAGGCGCCCGAGGCGCTGCAGGACGCGATCGGCGGCCGGGTGCAGCTGGTCTGCCTGCCCGACGCCGCGCTCACGGCCTATGTCAAGGCCGGGCAGTTGCGGGCGCTGGCGGTGAGCTCTGCGCAGCGGCTGCCGAGCATGCCCGACGTGCCGGCGCTCGCCGAGACCTTCGCGGGCTTCGAGTACACGGGCTGGAACGGCGTGTTCGCGCCGGCCGGCACGCCGCCCGACGTGATCGCGCGCGTCAACCGCGACCTCGAGGCCATCCTGCAGCAGCCCGAGGTGGCGCAGCGGCTCGACGCCCTCGGCTCGCGGCCCGAGCCGCGCATGTCGGTGCCGGAGTTCGAGTCGTTCATGCGCGGCGAGCGCGAGCGCTGGGTCAAGCTGGTCCGGCAGCTCGACATCCAGCCCGAATAGGCCGCAAGGCGGGATCGCACATGGCCGACTGTCACTGCGGCATCGACGTGCATTCGCACGTGGTGCCCGAGAACTTTCCGAGCTGCATCGGTGCCAGCGTGCCGGCCGACTGGCCCGCGATGGCGCCGGCCCATGCCTGCCACCGCCACGTGATGATCGCCGGCAAGGTGTACCGCACCGTGTCCGACCGGTGTTGGGACACCGCGCGCCGGCTCGAGGACCTGCCGGCGATGGGCCTCGGTCTGCAGGTGATATCGCCGATGCCGGAGCTGCTGTCGTACTGGATGCCGGTGCCCGCTGCGCGGCAGCTGCTGCGCTACACCAACGACTGCCTGGCCGAGATGGTGGTGCAGGGCGCAGGCCGCCTCGTCGCATTCGGCGCCGTGCCGCTGCAGGACGTCGACCTGGCCATCGCCGAGCTCGCGCACCTGATGAAGACACCGGGCTTCGTCGGGGTGGAGGTGGGCAGCAACATCAATGGCGTGCCCGTGGGTGCGCCGCAGTTCGATCCGTTCTTCGGAGCGTGCGAGGCGCTGAGCGCCGCCGTGTTCGTGCATGCGCTGCGCCCGGCCGGCATGGACCGCCTCGTCGGGCCCGCGGCGCTGCAGCAAGTGCTGGCCTATCCGGGCGACGTGGGCCTGGCGGCCGCGTCGGTCATCACGACCAGCCTGTTGGTGCGGCGCCCGCGCCTGCGCATCGCCTTCAGCCACGGTGGCGGCACGCTGGCTGCGCTGCTGCCGCGCCTGCAGCAGGGCTGGGACGTGTTCCCGGCGCTCAAGGAGAGCATCGCCACGTCGCCCGCCGAGCAGGCACGGCGGCTGTTCTACGACACGCTGGTGTTCGACACGCCGTGGCTACGCCACCTGGTCGAGCGCTTCGGTGCCGGCCAGTTGCTGGCGGGCACCGACTACCCCTTCAACTTCCACGACCGCACGCCGGTGCAGCGCATCGAGGCCGCGGGCTTCGACGACGACACGGTGGCGGCGCTGGTGCATCGCAACGCCGAGCGATTTCTCGGCCTTTCCATGAAAGAGACGAATCCATGAGCTCCCCCTGGATCGAGGGCCTGCGCAGCGTGGCGCTCGACGTGCCCGACCTGGCGCGGGCCGAAGACTTCTACACCCGCACCTGGCGGCTCGACGTGGCGCACCGCGGCGACGGCGTGCTCTACCTGCGCGGCACCGGCACCGATGCCTACCTGCTCGCACTGCACCAGGGCGGCGAGCTGCCGCAGCTGCGCCAGGTGACGCTGCGCGCGCGCAGCCGCGCGGCGCTCGATGCCGTCGCGCGCCAGGCCACAGACGCTGGCGCCACGCTGCTGGCCGAGGCGCACGCGCTGCAGCGCGACCCGGCCGGCGGCATAGGCCTGAAGTTCAAGGACCCGCACGGGCGCATCTTCCAGGTGGTCCACGGCGACATGCAGCGCCCGCAGGAGAGCGAAGGCGCCGCAGCGAAGGACCGGCCCATCCGCCTGACGCACGTCGTGCTCAACAGCCATGCCGTGGACGAGACGCAGGGCTTCCTGCAGCAGGCCATGGGTTTTCGCCTGGCCGATCGCACCGGGATCATGGCCTTCATGAATTGCGACCGCGACCACCACACGATCGCCATCGGCATTTCCGACAACGACGCGCTCAATCACATCGCCTTCCTGATGCCGGACTTCGAGTCAGTGATGCGCGGCGGCGGCCGCATGAAGGACGCGGGTTTTCCGGTCCAGTGGGGCCCCGGGCGCCACGGCCCGGGCAACAACCTCTTCAACTACTTTCTCGACCCCTTCGGCGTCGCCATCGAGTACACGGCCGAGGTCGAGCAGATCGACGACGGCTACGAGGCGCACGGGCCCGAGCACTGGAAGTGGCCACCCGGACGCATCGACCAGTGGGGCATCTCGCCCCCGCCCGCCGCCACGCTGAAGGAGGCGCAGAAGCGCATCTTCTTCGCCCCGACTCCCTGATCGATTTTTCCAACCGAGTGACGCTCCGATGAAATTCACCACCTACCTGCGCGACGGCGCACCCCGCCTGGCCCTGGTCGAAGGGCAGGACCTGATCGACCTCAACGATGCCGATGCGCGCATTCCCGCCGACCTGCGCAGCGCGCTGCGCGCCGGCGTCGACCTGCAGGCCGGCGCGCGCCAGGCGCTCGCGGCCGGCCGGCGCCAGCCGCTCGAGGCCGCGCGGCTGGCGCCGCTGGTGCCCGAACCCGGCAAGATCATCTGCCTGGGGTTGAACTACTACGACCATGCCAAGGAAGGCGGACGCGAGAAGCCCGACTACCCGTGGTTCTTCTTCCGCGCGCCGTCGTCGCTGGCGGCCCATGGCGAGGCGGGCTGGCTGCCCAAGGTGTCGAGCCGCTTCGACTACGAGGCCGAACTCGCGGTGGTGATCGGCCGCACCGTTCCGCGCCACACCCGCGAGGCCGATGCGCTGCCGTACGTCTTCGGCTACAGCTGCTTCAACGACATGAGCGTGCGCGACTATCAGAAGCGCACGCCGCAGTGGACCATCGGCAAGAACTTCGACCGCACCGGCGGCTTCGGCCCGGTGCTGGTCACGGCCGACGAACTGGCACCGGGGGCTGCGGGCCTGCGCATCCAGAGCCGCCTCAACGGGCAGGTGATGCAGGACGCCAACACCGACGACATGATCTTCAGCGTGGCCGAGACCATCGCGCTGCTGGCGGAGGTGCTGACCCTGGAGCCCGGCGACGTGATCGTGATGGGCACGCCCGCGGGCGTGGGCCAGGCGCGCAACCCCCAGGTGTGGATGAAGGCCGGCGACACGATCGAGATCGAGATCGACCGCGTCGGCCTCCTTTCGAACCCCATCGCGGACGAGGCGGCGTGAGCGCAGCGCCAGTGAGCACGGAGGCCATCTACGACGTGGCCATCGTCGGATACGGTCCGGCGGGGCAGGTGGCGGCAGGGCTCCTGGGCCAGCGCGGGCTCAAGGTCTATGTGTGCGAGCGACTGCCGGACGTCTACGAGATTCCGCGCGCGATTGCGCTGGACCACGAGATCATGCGGGTGTTCCAGCAGCTCGGCGTGGTGGAGGCGATCGAACCGTACACCGAGCCCTTCACCAATTCCGAGTACCTCGGCGTCGACGGGCAGCTGATCCGCCGCATGACGATGGTGGCGCCGCCCTATCCGCAGGGGTACACGCCCTCGATCGTGTTCACGCAGCCGCCCGTGGAGCGCGCGCTGCGGGCGCGGGTGGCGCAGTTGCCCAACGTCCACGTCGAGCTCGGCGTCGAGATGGGCGCGCTCACGCAGGACGACGACGGCGTCGCGCTGCAGATCGCGCACGGCGGCGAAAGGCGCACCGTGCGCGCCCGCTACGCGATTGCCTGCGACGGCGGCAGCAGCGGCGTGCGCACGCAGTTGGGCATCCACATGCACGACCTCGACTTCGACGAGCCCTGGCTCGTGGTCGACGTGCTCGTCAATGCGCAGGGCCTGGCCAAGCTGCCGAAGGTGAGCGTGCAGTATTGCGAGCCGCACCGCCCCTGCACGCTGGTGGTCGGCCCGAAGAACCATCGCCGCTGGGAAATATCGATCCTGCCGGGCGAAGACCCCAAGGAGATCGCCACGCCGGCGCAGACATGGAAGCTGCTGTCGCGCTGGCTCGCACCCGAGGACGGCACGCTGTGGCGGCAGGCCAGCTACCGCTTCCATGCGCTGGTGGCCAAGGAATGGCGCCGCGGCCGCGTCTTCCTGGCCGGCGATGCGGCGCACATGCAGCCGCCCTTTCTCGGCCAGGGCATGTGCCAGGCGGTGCGCGACGTGGCCAACCTGAGCTGGAAGCTCGCGGCGGTGCTGCAGGGCGAGGTGGAAGGCAATGGAGAGGGCGCTGCGGGCGCGATGCTGCTCGACAGCTACGGCGCGGAACGGCAGGCACATGTGCGCGAGCTGACCAGCCGCATCAAGGGCGTCGGCGCCGTCATCTGCGAGCGCGATCCGGCGAAGGCAAGGGCGCGCGACGCACAGCTGCTGGCCGCATGCGGCGGGCGCGTGCAGGACACGCCGCGCCAGGACATCCTGCCGCGGCTGGAATGCGGCCTGCTATCGGCCGTGCCGGGTGCTGCGCGCGGCACGCTGTTTCCGCAGCCGTGGCTGCATGGCGGGGCAGCAGGGCAGCGCCGGCGCATGGACGACGTGGCGGGCCACGGCTGGCGGCTGGTGCTGGCACCGGGGCTCCCGGAGCCCGAGACCGACCCGATGCCGGGCCTCGCCCTGGTGGCGCTCGGTGCTGCGGACGATGCGGAGGGCGTGGCAACGGCCTGGTTCCAGCGGCACGAATGCGCCGCGGCGCTCGTGCGGCCCGACAACTACGTCTATGGCGTGGCCGGCAGCGCGGACGGGGCCGCCGCCTTGTGCGCGGAGGCCGCGGCGGCGCTGGGTTGTCGTTAGGGAAAGTCTTGGCGATCAGCATCTCCCCGCAATGCGTTCGACAAGCAATTGCCTGCAGCCGCCTGCGCAATGCGTGCGAGCGCCTCGCGCGGAGTGATGATCGGCACCCCCTCGAACTGCCCGAGCACCAGCAAGTCCTGGTCGCCCGACACGATGAGATCGGCCTGGGCCGCTCGCGCCAAGGCAAGCACTGCATCGTCGTCCGGGTCGCGGCACACGGGCTGTGTCAAAGGCTCTGCCTGGATCAGTTGCATGGCCGCGGCGTAGTCCTGCAGCACCTCGCTCGCCTGCTTGCCGATCAGGCCCAACTGCTTGTGCAGCGACGCACGGGTGAGCACATCGGCCAATTCCGCGAACAGTACGTCGCTGCCGTACAGATGCAGGTTAGGGCGCTCGCGGATGGTCTGCAAGAGGTGGTGAGGCGTGCCGCGCCAGAGCAGCGCGGAGATCAGGGCGTTGGTGTCAAGAACGAGGCGCATCGGAGCCTTGGCCCTGCTCGGCTTGGCGTGCGCGGCGCTCGGCGCGTGCGGCGTCGATCTCGGCCTGAATCTCTTCTTCGCTCATGGGCGCAACGCCTGCGGCCTCCAGCGCCGGCGCGATGGCCAGCAGCCGATCCAGCGCGGCGGAGCGCTTGGAACTGGCCGTCAGGAATTCCACGAAGCCGTCCACCTGAGCCACTTGCTCGGGCGACAGCGCATTGATCTTGGCGAACAGGGACTGTTGAACGATGGCGGTCATCGGCCAGAACTCCTCGAAACCTGGGTTGCGTTGGTGTACATGGGTTGTACCGCAGTTGCGTACCCCGCAACCACGACGTGGTGTTCATACCCTGTAACGCGAGACTCAGGCTCAAGCAAAAAGTGCCCGCAGGCATCCGCCAGCCGGGAGCGGCTATTCAGGCGGCCCGATCCCTGCAGCGTGCTGCGTCGGCAATCCACGAAGGCGGGGCTCGATGCTCGCCCCCATTGCAGAGGACGCGAATGGCGGTACAGTCGCCCGCCTTGGCGCGGGCCTGGAGCATCTTGAGTTCCGCCATCAATACGAACATGTGAACTCGTCTTTTCGTCATGGCGCGACTGTAAGCGGTTTCGTACAAAATGAATTAGAAAGTTAACATTTCTGTCATTGAGTTTACCTATTGGGCTGGCAGAACGCCGGCCCTGTGGCGGATGCGCGATACTTTCGCGAGTTGACGCCTTTAGACAACTCCATGGCAACCTCGCCTGTGCCCACCCCGTCCCCCACCGATTTCCCCGTCTTCGACAGCTCCGACTTCAGCGGGGAGTCGGGCGCATTCCATTTCGACTTGGTGCGGCTCGAATCGCGCCCGGACATCCCCCGCGGGTTTCCGCACCGCCACAACTACTATCACCTGCTCTGGATGAGCGAGGCGGCGGGCACGCACCTGCTCGACTTCGAGACCTTCGAGGTGCGCGCCAACACGGTGTTCTTCGTCTCGCCGGGCCAGCTGCACGCCTGGGCCTCCGACGTGCCGCCGAAGGGCTTCATCGTCAACTTCAGCACCGAGTTCTTCGTGCAGATGTTTCCGCGTGCCGACGACATCGCCAAGTACCCGTTCTTCCACATCGCCTCGGACGCGCCGGTGCTCTACCTCGAACAGACGCAGCACGACGCGCTGCTCCCGCTGCTGCTCGAGATGGAGCACGAGATGCTCGGCCGCGAAGAGGCGCGGCTGGACGTGGTGCGCTCCTACCTGCTGGTGCTGCTGACGCGGTTGCGGCGGCTCTACCCCGAACGCACGGCCGAGGGCGCCTCGCCGCAGAGCTACGCGCTGACGAAACGTTTCCGGCTGCTGATCGACCGCCACTACCTGGAGTTCGGCCCGCTCGGCGACTATGCCGAGCGGCTGCACGTCACCGAGCGCCAGCTCAACGAGGCCGTCAAGCGCACGCTCGGCAAGACCGCCGGCGAACTGGTGCACGAGCGCCGCGTGCTCGAGGCCAAGCGGCTCCTGTGCAACACCAGCATGGGCGTGGCCGAGATCGCGTTCCACCTGCAGTTCGAGGACCATGCGTACTTCAGCCGCTTCTTCAAGAAGCGCACGCAGATGACGCCCGGCGAGTTCAAGAAGCGCTACGGCACCCCTGGCACCCCTGGCGTAAGCCCCTAGTCCGCGCCGTCGAAAAGTACAAGGCGAGCGACCAATCGTCCTACCGCCTTCGGCGCCCGGCTGCCTAAAGTCCTTCCATCTGAAACTCTGCCGCCGTCATGGGCGGCCCGATGGCTGGCGATGAACGATTCCACCCCACTGCGCACCGGCGGCGAGCTGATCGTCGACGCGCTGCTGGCGCAAGGCGCCGACACCGTGTTCTGCGTGCCCGGCGAGAGCTACCTCGACGTGCTGAACGCGTTGCATGCGCAGCAGGGCGCCATGCGCGTCGTCGCCTGCCGCCACGAAGGCGCGGCCGCCTTCATGGCCGAGGCCCAGGGCAAGCTCACCGGCCGCCCCGGCATCTGCATGGTCACGCGCGGGCCGGGTGCCACCAACGCGAGCATCGGCGTGCACACCGCGTTCCAGGACTCGACGCCGATGATCCTGCTGATCGGCCAGGTCGGGCGCGACATGATCGAGCGCGAGGCCTTCCAGGAGATCGACTACCGCCGCATGTTCGGCCCCTTCACGAAGTGGGTGGCGCAGATCGACGACGCCGCGCGCGTGCCCGAATTCATGGCGCGCGCCTATTCGGTGGCCATGTCGGGGCGCCCCGGCCCCGTGGTGCTGGCGCTGCCCGAAGACATGCTGACCGATGCCGCCATGCCGCTGGCCGTGCCGCGCGTGGAGGTGCCCGAGGCGCATCCCGCCCCCGACGCCATGCAACGCCTGCACGCGCGCCTGGCCGCGGCCGAGCGGCCGCTGCTGCTGCTCGGCGGCCCCGGCTGGCGCCCGCAGGCCCGCGCCGCGATCGAGCGCTTCGCGGTGCAGAACGCACTGCCCGTGGCCTGCGCTTTTCGCCGGCAGGATCTGTTCGACAACCGCCATCCGAACTACGTCGGGGAGGTCGGCATCGGCGTCAACCCCGAGCTGGCCCAGGCGGTGCGCGAGGCCGACCTGCTGATCGCCGTCGGCACGCGGCTCGGCGAGATCGTCACGAGCGGCTACACGCTGCTCGACGTGCCGCTGCCGCGCCAGCAGCTCGTGCATGTGCTGCCGTGCGCCGAGGAGCTCGGGCGTGTCTACCAGCCCGCCGTCAGGATCCTGAGCGCCGTGTCCCCGTTCGCCGAGGCGGCCGCCATGCTGCCTGCGGTGGACGCGGCGGCCCCGCGGCAGGCCTGGCGCGACCGGCTGCACGCCAACTACGCGCGCTACACCACGCCCGTGGTGCGCGAGGCCGTGCTCGACCCGGCGCGCGTCATCCAGACGCTCGGCGACACGCTCGCGCCGGATGCGATCCTCACCAACGGCGCGGGCAACTACAGCGCCTGGGCGCACCGTTACTACCCGTTCTCGCGGCCGAACACCCAGCTCGCGCCGACCAGCGGTGCCATGGGCTACGGCGTGCCGGCCGCCATCGCGGCCAAGCTGCAGCATCCGTCGCGGCAGGTGGTGTGCCTGGCCGGCGACGGCTGCTTCCTGATGACCTCGCAGGAGCTCGCGACCGTGAAGCGGAACGACCTCGCGATCGTCTTCATCGTCTTCAACAACAGCATGTACGGCACCATCCGCATGCACCAGGAGATGCACTACCCCGGCCGCCCCATCGGCACCGACCTGTGCAACCCCGACTTCGTGCGCTATGCGCAGTCGTTCGGGCTGCAGGCCGAGCGCGTGGCCCGCACCGACGAGTTTGCGCCGGCGCTGCAGCGCGCGCTGGCCGCGGGTGGCGCGGCTCTCATCGAACTCGCGATCGAGCCCGAGATCTTGACCCCGCGCGCCACGCTCAGCGAACTGCGCGAGAAGGCGCTGCTGCAGCAGAAGCAAAAGCAACAGCAGCGCGCCGCGGCCTGACACGATTCATCACTACCAAGGAGACAAAACACATGAACAAACTGCTGCGGGCTTCGGCCCTCGCGGCCCTGGGCGCCTGCGCGCTCGCGCAGGCCTATGCACAACAGGCCGCCGCCGAGTTCCCGGTGCGCCCCATCCGCATCGTCGTGCCGTTCGCGGCCGGCGGCGCCACCGACGTGATCGCGCGCGTGGTGGGCCAGAAGATGTCGGACGCGCTCGGCCAGCCGGTGGTCGTCGACAACAAGGCCGGCGCCAACGGCAACATTGGCGCCGTCACGGTGGCGCGCGCCACGCCCGACGGCTACACCATCCTCATGGCGACCTCGAGCCACGCGATCAACGCCACGCTCTACCGCAAGCTCGACTACAGCCTCACGAAGGACTTCGCCGCGCTCTCCAACCTGGCCTCGGTGCCGCTCGTGCTGGTGGTGAACCCCGGCGTGCCGGCGCGCAACGCAAGCGAGTTCGCGGCCCATGCCAAGGCCCAGGGCGACAAGCTCAACTTCGCCTCGGGCGGCACCGGCACCGCCGCGCACCTGGCGGGCGAGCAGTTCAACACGCTGGTCGGCGCCCGCATGATGCACGTGCCCTACAAGGGCGGCGCGCTCGCCCAGACCGACCTCATCGGCGGCCAGGTGCAGGCGATGTTTGCCAACCTGCCCGAAGTGCTCTCCCAGGTGCAGGCCGGCAAGCTGCGGCCGCTCGCGGTCACGGGCAAGGCGCGGCGCGCCAACCTGCCCGAGGTGCCGACCTTCGCCGAAGGCGGCTATCCGCAGATGGACGCGCGCTCGTGGTTCGGCCTGTTCGCGCCGGCCGGCACGCCGGCACCCGTGGTGGCCAAGCTGTCGGCATCGATCGCCGCGGCCGTGGCCGACCCGGCGGTGCAGGCACGCCTGAAGGAACTCGGCGCCGATCCCATCGGCGACCGGCATGAGGCCTTCCAGCCCTTCGTCGCGCAGGAGGTGAAGCGCTGGGGTGCGCTGGTCGAGCGTTCGGGCGCCACCGTCGACTGAACCCGCACCCTTTCTTTTTTTTGAACAGCAAGCCAAGGAACCCACAACCCATGCTCTACGACGTCCGCACCTACACCTGCCGCCCCGGCACCCTCAAGCGCCACCTGGCGCTCTATGCCGAGCACGGCTTCGACGTGCAGCGGCGCCACCTCGGCGAACCGCTGGCCTACCTGCAGACCGAGACCGGCAACGTCAACAGCTACACCCACATCTGGGTCTTCGCCGACGCGAAGGACCGCGCCGACAAGCGCGCCGCGATGCAGCGCGACCCGGCCTGGGCCGGCTACCTCGAAAAGAGCGCCGAGGCCGCCTACCTCGTCTCCCAGGAGACGAAGCTCATGGTGCCGACCTCGTTCTTCAAGCCTTGAGGTGCTGAGCGCATCGGCCCTCGACCTCAATCCAGCCGCAGGCCGGCCTTGACGACGGTGCGCTCGACGCGCTCGCGCTCTTTGGCCAGGTGGGCCGCGAAGGCGTCGGGGCCGGATGCGGCGACCACGCTGCCGCGCTTTTCGAGCATCTGTACGTAGGCGGGCTCGCGCACGGCCTGCTCCACGGCCCGCACCAGCGTGCGCTGCACGTCCTCGGGCATGCCGGGCGGGCCGACCACGCCGAGCCACGACGACACCTCGAGGCCCGGGTAGATGCTCGACAAGAGCGGTACATCGGGGAACTGCAGCAGCTTGCGGCCGCTCGCCACGGCCAGCACCTTGAGCTGGCCGGCCTGCAGCTGCGCCGCGACCGCGCCCACGCTGTCGATCATGAAGTCGACGCGACCGGCCACCAGGTCGTTGGTCGACTGGGCACCGCCGCGGTACGGCACGTGCACCGCCTTCACGCCGGCCATGACCTGCAGCATTTCGCCGGCGATGTGCATCGTGGTGCCGAGTCCCGGTGAGGCGAAGCTCAGGCCGCCTTCGTTGCTCTTTCCCCACGCGACCATCTCGGCCACGCTCTTGAAGCGGGAAGTCGCGGGCACGACGAGCACGAAGGGGCTCTCGTTGGCCAGGCTCACCAGCGTGAATTTGGTTTTTGGATCGAAGCCGGGCGACTTCTGCGTGAGCGGGTTGACCACCAGCTGCCCCGGCGAGGCCAGCATGAGGGTGTAGCCGTCGGGCTGCGCGCGCGCGAGCTCCGAGGTGGCGATGTTGCCGCCGGCGCCGGCGCGGTTCTCGACCACCACGGCCTGGCCGAGCGTGCGGCTCATGTTCTCGGCGATCTGGCGCGCCGTGGTGTCGGTGATGCCGCCGGCCGCGAAGCCCACGAGCATCTTCACGGGCCGCTCCGGGAACGGCGCGGCCCAGGCTGGCGGCAGCGCGCTCGCGGCGAGCGCGAGCAGCAGCGTGGCGATGGAACGAATCTTCTTCATGGTCTCTTGTCTCCTTCTTCGTCGAAATGAACGGGCGCCGTGGCACCCGGGAAAAAAATGCCTCAGCGCATCGAGAAGCGCACGTTCTTCACCTGCGTGTTCTCCAGGATCGCGTCGAGTCCGCGCTCCTTGCCCAGGCCCGATTCCTTGAAGCCGCCGAACGGTGCGTCGGCCGTGGCCTTGATCGGGTCGTTGATCGCGAGGTTGCCGATCTGCAGCGCCTTGCACAGGCGCATGGCGCGGCCGGTGTCGCGCGTGTAGACCACGCCCGCCAGCCCGAAGCGGCTGTCGTTGGCGATGCGCACGGCGTCGTCTTCATCGCGAAACCGGATCAGCACCTGCACCGGGCCGAAGATCTCTTCCTGCGCGACGCGCATCTCGCTGCGCCCCTGCAGGAACAGCGTGGGCGCGGCGAAGAAGCCGGCCTGCAGGTCGGCGCGGTGCGACAGGTCCTGCATCGTCTCGGGCTGCGCCTGTTCGTCGCGGCCGATCTCGATGTAGTGCTGCACGCGCTGCTCCTGCGCGCGGCTGACCAGCGGGCCCATCTGGGTCTGCGGGTCGTCGGGCAGGCCGATGCGGATGCGGGCGTAGGCCTCGCGCAGCTTCTCGGTGAAGGCATCGGCCACGCGCTCGTGCACCAGCAGGCGCGTGCAGGCCACGCAGATCTGGCCGGTGTTGCGGCTCACGTCCTGCAGCGCCACGGCGGCGGCCGCGTCGAGGTCGGCGTCGTCGAAGACGATCAGCGGCGACTTGCCGCCGAGCTCGAGCGTCACGCGCTTGATGCGCTCGGCGGCGCTGCGGTAGATGGCCTTGCCGGTTTCGGTGCCACCGGTGAACGAGATCTTCTGCACCAGCGGGTGGTCCACCAGCGCCTGGCCGACCGTCGCGCCGGGGCCGTGCACGATGTTGACCACGCCGGGCGGAAAGCCGGCCTCGAGGATCGCGGCGCCGAGTTCCACCGACGACAGCGGCGTGATCTCGGACGCCTTGATGACCGCGGTGTTGCCCGCGGCCAGCACCGGCATCAGCTTGCTCAGCGTGAGCGTCAGCGGGTAGTTCCACGGCAGGATGAGCCCCACCACGCCGAAGGGCTCGCGCAGCGTGAAGTTGACGATGTGGGTGTCGGCCACGTTGAGCGTCTGCCCGCCGATGCCTTGCGAGACGCCCGCGATGTACTCGATGCCGTCGAGCATGGTCTGCAGCGAGCCGCGCGTGAGCGTGATGGGGCGGCCCACGTTCCAGGTTTCGAGCCATGCCATCTGTTCGCTTCGCTTCTCGAGCGCGTCGGCCAGCTTGCGCAGCAGCCGGCTGCGCTGGCGCGCCGAGGTCTGGCGCCAGTGCGCCTCGAAGGCGTGTTGGGCCGCGCGCACGGCCGCATCGACGTCGCCGGCATCGGCCTCGGCAACCTGCGCGAGCGGGCGCCCCGTCGAGGGATTGCCGACTTCGAACTGGCGCCCGGCGGCGCCGGGGCGTTCTTCGCCGTGGATCAGCAGCGGATAGACGCCGGTCCGGAGGATGGAGGAGGGTGAGGGTGTCTGCATGGGGGAATACGCAAGGGGCAAATGAAAACAGCGCGGCGTCAGGCCGGCTGCATGGCGCGATAGAGCGCGGCGATTTCTTCGCGCGTGGGCTGCCGCGCGTTGAGCCGCAGCGAGGCGTTGTCCATGGCCGCATCGGCGGCCGCACCGAGCGCGTCGGCGCGAAGGCCGAGTTCGGCCAGCGTGCACGGCAGGCCGACCCGCCGGCGCAGGCCGTCGATCGCGTCCACGAGCGCGCGGGCCAGTGCGTCGTCGCCATCGCCCGGGCTGCCGAGTCCGCAGGCACGCGCGGCCTGCGCATAGCGCAGCGTGGCTGCGGGCAGCGTGAAGGCCATCAGCGGCACGCAGGTCACGGCCAGCACGTGGGCATGGGGAACGTCGACCAGCGCCTCGAGCGGCGTGCACAGGCCGTGAATGCCGTCGACGCCGCGCAGGCTCATCGCTACACCGGCCAGGTAGCTGGCCAGCAGCATGTCGCTGCGCGCCTTCAGCGAGGCTGGCTCGGCCAGCACGGCGGGCAGCGCCCGCATCGACAACGCCAATGCCTGCAAGGCGAGTGCCTCGCCGACCGGATTGGTGGCGCGATTGGTGGCCGCACCGAGCGCGTGCATCACGGTGTCGAAGCCGGTGCTGGCGGTCACCGAAAGCGGCAGGCTCAGCGTGAGGCCGGGATCGAGTGCCAGCCATTGCGGACGGCTGCGCCGGCTGCGCAGCACGTGCTTGCGGCCCTGATCGTCTTTCACGAGCGCGGCCGTGGTGCTTTCGCTGCCCGTGCCGGCCGTGGTCGGCACGGCGGCAAAGGGCGGCGCGTCGCGCGTCAGCACGCGGTCGCCTTCGCGCAGCATCTCGTCGATGGGCAGATCGGCGCAGAGCCCGGCGACCAGCACCTTGCCCACGTCGATCACGCTGCCGCCGCCAATGGCCACGAGGCCATCGCAATGCTGCGCGTCCCAGCAGGCGCGTGCCTGGCGCACGTTGTTGAGCGTGGGGTTCGCGGCCACGCCGTCGAACAGCACGGGTGCGCATCCGGCGGCGCGCAGCGACTCGACCAGCGGCGCGACGATGCCGGCCTTCACCAGCCCGGCATCGCTGAGCACCAGCAGCCGCCGCACGCCCCGGCCCGCGGCCCAGGCCGGCAACTGTTGCTGCGCGCAGCCGTCGCCGAACACCGCATGGCCCGGCCATGCGAAATCGAAGCGGTCGGGCTCGGTGCCGAAGAAGGCGGAGGATGCGGTGGCGGCCATGTCAGATGCGGCGGCCCGCGCGTTCCCAATGCGGCGCGCGCAGCTGGTTCTTGAACACCTTGCCCATGCCTTCGCGCGGCAGCGCGTCGTGGAACTCCACATGGCGCGGCACCTTGTAGCCCGCCAGGCGCTGGCGCACCCAGTCGCGCACCTCGGCCTCGGTGATGCGGCTGCCCGGTGCGCGCACCACCGCGGCCGCAACGGCCTCGCCGTATTCCGCATCGGGAATGCCGAACACGGCGCAGTCGGCCACCAATGGATTCGTCACCAGCACGTGCTCGATCTCGGCCGGGTAGATGTTCACGCCGCCCGAGATCACCATGTCGCGCTTGCGGTCGGTGACGTAGAGGTAGCCCTCGGCATCCAGGTAGCCGATGTCGCCGTTGGTCACATGGCCATCGCGCTCGATGGCACGCCGCGCCGCGTCGTTGTTGCGGTAGGTAAAGGGCAGGGCGTTGTCGCCCGGGTCGACGTAGATCTCGCCCACTTCGCCGGGCGGCAGCACGCGCCCCTCGGCGTCGAGGATGCGCAGCGACATGCCCTCGAACGCGCGCCCGGCGGTGCCCGGACGGGCGAGCCATTCGGTGGCGCTCACCCAGGTGACGAGGCCGGTCTCGGTGGAGCCGTAGGTCTCGTTCACGATGGGGCCCCACCAGTCGATCATGGCGCGCCGCACCTCGGGCGCGCAGGGCGAGCCGCCGTGCGTGACGTTCTCCAGCGACGAGACGTCGTAGCGCGCGCGCACCTCGGCCGGCAGCTTGAGCAGCCGCACCAGCATCACCGGCACCAGCGACAGGTGCGTGATGCGGTGCTCGTCGATGGCCGCGAGCAGCTGCTCGGCGTCGAAGCGCGGCAGCACGACGATGCGCTCGGCCAGGTCCAGCGCCACCCGCGCCGCGGCGTTGGGGCCGGCATGGTAGAGCGGGCCGACCACCGCGGTGCGCATGCCTTCGCGGGCCCGACTGGCGAGTGCGCGCACGCGCTTGGAGCCTGCGTGCTGCTGCGGCGTGCCGGGCAGGCGCATCACCGCCTTGGGGCGGCCCGTGGTGCCTGACGTGTAGAGCATGCTGCCCACGGAGGGCACTGGCTCGCTGGTGCAGGGCGCAAAGGCGTCGCGCCAGGTGGCCCAGTCTTGCGCACCGGCGGGCATGGGGGTGGGTTCGAGCGCGTAGGCCTCGCGCACGTCCTGCGGCGTGGGCACGATCAGCACCGGCAGCCCGACGGGCACCGCGTCGGCCAGGCGCGGCCACAGGTCGGCGTGGATCACCAGCGCGCGCGCGGCGCTGTCCTGGAAGACGTAGGCGGCCTCTTCGGCCTGGAAGTGCCAGTTCACCGCCACCAGGTGCACGCCGAGGCGGCCCAGTGCCAGCATCAGTTCGAGATAGGGCAGGTCGTTGCGCAGCATCACCGCGACGGTGTCGCCGGGCTGCAGCCCCAGCGAGTGGAAGCCGCTGGCGGCGCGTGCGGCCTGGGCCTGCAGGGTGGTGCCCTGCAGGCTGCGGCTGCCGCAGTGGAGCGTGAGGTTCGGGTTCATGGATGCGAAGTCGAAGAGGTGGAGGAGGGGGTCAGCCTGCGCAGGTGCGTAGCGCCCGTGGCGGCGTCGTCCATGAGGCGCTGCAGCACCGCCTGCACGGGCTCAATGCGGTCTGCGAAGCCGATCGCCGGGCCCATCGAGAGCAGGCCGGTGTTCCAGTCGCCGCCCGCGTAGGCGTTGTCGCGGCCCAGGCGGCCGGTGGCGAGCGCGCCGAAGTCGGGATAGCGGCAGGCGCCCTCGGCCTCGAGCGCGCGGGTGCGCTGCACGGTGTGGTTGTCGAGCACGCGCCAGGGGTGGCCCGTGCTGCGCAGCGCCAGCGTCGACGCCTCGGCCGGCTGGGCCGCGAGGTGGCGCTTGTAGTCGTCGTGCGCCCAGATCTCCTCGCAGACCAGCAGGCGCGTGCCCATCACGACCGCATCGGCGCCCAGGGCCAGCGCCGCGGCGATCTGCCGCCCGCTGCCGATGCCGCCGCCCAGGGCCAGCGGAACGTGCAGGCGCTCCAGCGCGAGCGCGCCGAGCACGAAGGTCGGCAGCTCGTTGGTGCCCGGATGGCCGCCGGCTTCGCAGCCGACCAGGGCCACGGCGTCGGCGCCGTCGTCCTGCGCCTTCAGCGCATGCGCGATGAAGGCGCACTTGTGCACCACGCGCGCGCCGCCGGCGTGGATGCGCGCGAACAGGTGCGCGGGCGACGGGCCCACAGTTTCGAAGCAGCTTGCGCCTTCTTCGAGGCCGATGTCGATCCACGCGGGCACGAGCCGGTTCTCATCCGCGCGGCGCGACTGCGTGATGTTGACGCCGAAGGGCTGGCCCGCGCTGGCTTCGCGGCAGGCGCGCACCGCGGCGCGGAACTGTTCCGGCCCGTCGAAGGAGCGCGGCGTGAGAAAGCCTATCGCGCCGGCGCGTGCCAGCGCGGCCACGTAGCGCGCGTCGGACAGCCACATCATGCCGCCGCCCAGCACGGGCAGCCGCATGCCGAGGAGTTCCGTGAGACGGGTGCGAAACATCGTGCCGGTCACTGCATCACGAAGCCGCCGCTGATGCCGATGCTCTGCCCCGTGATGTAGGCGGCGCGGTCGGAAGCCAGCAGGCAGACCATGCCCGAGATGTCCTCGGGGCGGGCCAGGCGGTGCAGGCCGCGCGAGATCGGGTACGCGTTGAGCATCTTGGCCAGGCGCTCATTGTTCTCGGGCGTGGATTCGGGGCTCAGCGCGCCTTCGCGGATGCCCTCGTGCGACACCGCACCAAGCGCGATCACGTTGACGTTGATGCAGTCGGCGCCGTGCTCGCGCGCGATCGCCTTGGCAAAGCCGAGCATGGCGGCCTTGGCGCCTGAATACACGGCCAGCCGCGCCTCGCCCGCGCGCCCGGCCTCCGACATGATGTTGACGATCTTGCCGTGGCGCCTTTCCTTCATGCCGGGCAGCACGGCCTTGCAGCAGTACATCATCGCGAACACGTTGAGGTCCACGATGCGCTGCCAGCCCTCGGCCTCCGTCTCGAGGAAGAGCGGCGCGGCGCCGCCTTTCTCGCGCCGTTCGACCAGCACGCCGGCGTTGTTCACGAGGATGTCGACCGGGCCCAGCGCCTCCTGCGTCGCGGCGACGGCGGCCTCCACTTCATGCTGCGCGGTGATGTCGGCCACGGCTGCGAAGGCGCGCCCACCGACCTCAGTGATCTCGCGCACCACGGCTTGCGCGCGGTCTTCGAAGATGTCGTTCACGGCCACGGCCACGCCTTCGGCGGCCAGGTCCAGGCAGATGCGGCGGCCCACGCCCTGGCCGCCGCCGGTCACGAAGGCCACGCGGCCCTTGAGGTTCAGATCCATGTCGTTGCTTTCCTTGTTGCGATGTCGTTGTGGGGTGTGGAGGAAACCGCGGCGCTCACTGGCCGCGGAAGACCGGCTTGCGCTTCTCGACGAAGGCCTGCATGCCCTCGCGGCGGTCTTCGCTGGCGACCACCAGCGCGGCTGCGTAGCGCTCGTATTCGAGGCCGGCGTCGATGCCCACCTGCAGGCCCGTGTCGACCGCGTGCTTGATGTGGCGCACCGCGAGCGGCGCGTTGGCGGCGATGCGCGCGGCCATGGCCATGGCGGTGGCCATGAGCGTCTCGGGCGCCACGACCTGGTTCACCAGGCCGATCGCGAGCGCGCGCTCGGCGTCGATGTGGTCGCCGGTGAGCATCAGCTCCTTCGCGATGCCGGGGCCCACCAGGCGCGGCAGGCGCTGCGTGCCGCCGGCGGCGGGCAGGGCGCCGATGCGCGCTTCGGGCAGCGCCAGCTTCGCGCCGCGTGCCGCGATGCGCACGTCGCAGCACAGCGCGATCTCCAGCCCGCCGCCCATCGCGACGCCGTTGATCGCGGCGATGACCGGCTTTTCGAACTGCTCGATGGCGCGGAACAGCTCGTGCGTGGCCTTCTGCTGCAGGTGGTACTGCGCCTGCGGCGTCGTGCTGCCGGCGCGCTCCTTGATGTCGGCGCCGGCGCAGAAGGCGCGGTCGCCCGCGCCGGTGATGACCACGCAGCGCACCGCGTCGTCGTGGCGCGCGCGTTCGAGCAGCGCGTCGCGCAGCTCGGCCTTCATGGCGCCGCCGATCGCGTTCATGCGCTCGGGCCGGTTGAGCCGGATCACGGCCACCGCGTCGGTGACCTCGTAGAGCAGGGTGTCGTAGTTCATGGCAGTGGTGTCTTCTTCTTCGCCTGCATCAGGCGCGTGCGAGTACGTGGGCCACGGCCACCGAGCCGAGGCCGATCATGTGGGCCAGCGCAAGGCGGGCGTCGGGGTGCTGGCGGCCTTCGGCTTCGCCGCGCAGCTGCCGCGTGATCTCGGCCACCTGGCCGATGCCGGTAGGGCCGAGCGGATGGCCCATGCCGATCAGCCCGCCCGAGGGATTGATGGCGCAGCGCCCGCCGATGTCGGCGTCGCCGCGCGCCACGTAGGCCGCGCCTTCGCCGGTTTCGCACACGCCCACGGCCTCGGTGTAGAGCAGCTCCTCGATGGTGAAGGCGTCGTGCAGCTCGACGATGTCCAGCTCATTCGCGCCGATGCCGGCCTGCGCCAGCGCGGCCGCCGACGACGTGCGCACCAGGTCGACGAGCGCGGGCGCGTCGTCGGCCGGCAGCATCTCGCTCGTGGCCGTGGAGGCCAGCACGCGCACGGCGCGCCCGCGCGGCAGGCCGAGCCGCTGGAGCGCGGCTTCGGAGACCACGATCACCGCGGCGGCGCCTTCGCCGCGTGGACAGCATTGCATCGCCGTGAGGTCGCCCGCCACGGGCGCCGAGGCCAGCACCTGTTCGAGGGTGCGTGGCTTGCGGAACTGCGCATACGGATTGCGCGCGGCGTTGCCGTGGTTCTTGACCGCGACCCGGGCCATGTCCTCGCGCGTCAGGCCGCGTTCGCGCATGAAGCGCCGCGCCAGCAGCGCGAACTTCACGAGCGGCACGTTGGAGGTGGGGCTGAGCGGCGTCAGCCCGTCTTTCAGCACGGCGCGGCGACCGTCGCCGAACTTGTCAACGCCCATGGCCAGCACCACGTCGTGCTCGCCGCTGGCGACCTGCAGGCAGGCGATGCGAAACGCGGTCGAGCCGGAGGCGGAGGCGTTTTCCACCTGCATCACCTCGAGCCCGGTGGAGCCGAGGTGGCGCAGCATCACGCGGCCCGCGGCCATGCCGAGCGCGGCGGTGCCGACCACGGCCGAGCGGACCTGCGGCCATGCGAGCCCGGCGTCGGCCAGCGCTTCGCGCACGGCATGCAGGCCCAGCTGCACGTAGGGTGTCTCGGAGGGAAAGCCGTAGCGGTGCAGCCCGATGCCGACGACATACACGGCGCGTTCGCGCAGCAGGGGGGTCGGGTTCGTCGTCATTCGGTCACCTCGGCATCGAGCGGACGGAACACCCAGTGGCCGGACGCGCCGTCGGCGCCGGCTTGCCAGCATGCGGTGAGCGCCATGCCGAGCGTGAGCACGCTTTCGTCCGCCACGTCGACGAGGGCTTCCTCGACGAGGTCGGGCGCGAGCGCCACTTCGCCGATCACCGCGGGCACCTTGAGGCCGGGCGCCAGCGACGAATGCACGGTGACGAAGTTGATAAGGCGCGCCGAGGCGCCGCAGGCTTCGGCGCGCAGTTGCGCTGTCGCCGCACCGCAGTGGCGGCAGCCCGGCACCTGCGCCGGAAAGCTGGTGCCGCCGCACACGGTGCAGCGCGCGAGTTCGAGGACGGCGGCGCTCATTCGATCTTCATCCCGGTCTGCTGCACGAGCTGGCGCGCTTCCTTGCGCTCTTGCTCCATCGCGCGGCCGAAGGCTTCGGGCGTGCTGCCCATGGCGTTGGTGCCGAGTTCGTCGAGCCGGGTCTTGATGGCGGGCTGCTTCAACGTTTCGCTGAAGGCCTCGTGCAGGCGCCTGATCACGGCCGGCGGCGTGCCGGCCGGCGCCACCACGCCGAGCCAGGTCGTGACCTTGAAGTTCGGCACGCCGGCTTCGGCCACGGTGGGCACCTCGGGCAGGTCCGCCACGCGGCGCTCGCCCGTGACCGCCAGCGCGCGCAGGCGGCCGTCGCGGATGAACGGCATCGTCGTCGAGCGGCTGTCGGGCATAAAGTCGAGCTGCCCGCCGAGCAGGTCGTTGATGGCCGGCCCGCTGCCCTTGTAGGGCACGTGCACGAGCGCGGCGCCCGTGCGCATCTGCAGCGTCGCGCCGGCCAGGTGCATCGAACTGCCGTTGCCGGCCGAGCCGTACGCGAGGCCGCCGGGCTTGGCCTTGGCCTGGGCGACGAGGTCGGCCACCGATTTGAGCGGCGACCTGGCGGGCACTACGATCACCATCGGACTCTCGGTCAGCTGCGACACCGGCGCGAAGGCCTTGGCCGGATCGACCGGCACCTGCTTGTAGAGAAAGGGGTTGAACACCAGCGGCCCCGGATTGCCCAAGAGCAGCGTGTAGCCGTCGGGTTCGGCGCGGGCGACCACCTCGTTGGCGATGTTGCCGTTGGCGCCGGGGCGGTTGTCGATGACGATCGGCTGACCCAGCCGCTTCTGCAGCTCGGGCTGCAGCAGCCGCGCGACGATGTCGGAGGCGCCGCCGGGCGCGAAGCCCACGACGAGGTGGATCGGCTTGGCGGGAAAGTCGTTCGCCTGGGCACTGGCGCCGAAGGCCGCGAGTCCCAATGGCAGCGTGAGCAGGAGCGGGCGAAGCCACGAGGTTCGCATGGTGGTGATGTCTCCGTGAAGAAAAGAAAGAAGAGGAAGGAAACGATGGGACGAGCCTGTCCCGTTCGCCGGGCGCGAGTCGGGCGAAAAGGTTCTGGGCGCGTCGAAGAAAAGGGTGCGGCGGGCCTAGCGGGTGGCGGGCTTCAGCCAGCGCGCGCGCAGGCCGTCCTTGAAGGCCTGGATCGCCGAGGCGATGTCGCTGGTCTGCGGATTGAGCATGGCCTGCGTGCGCAGGCCGCGCGCGGTGGCGATGAGCAATTGCGCTTCGCGCTCGGGGTCGATGTCGCTGCGGATCTGGCCGGCGCGCTGGCCGTTCTCGACCTGCCGCGCGAGCGCGCGGTGCCAGCGCGCGCTGATCGCCGCAAAGGTGGGGCGGATGTGGGGCGCCGGGCCGAGCGACTCGTGCATCAGCATGAAGAAGGCGCGCGAGCTGTCGCGCGGCGTGTCCATGCTTTCGAGGTAGCAGTCGATTTCGCAGAACAGCGCGTCCACGCCCGAGAGGCCGCGCAGCCGCGCCAGCAGGCGCTCGCGGTGGTCGGCCGCGATCTTCTTGATCAGCTCGTCGAGCAGGCGGTCCTTGTTGCCGAAGCGGTGCTGCACCAGGCCGCGGCTGTAGCCGGCCTCCACCCCGATGGCTTCGAGCGTGGTCTGGGTGTAGCCGTGCTTGGCGATCAGGTGCGTGGCCGCCTCGAACAGGCGGCGGTCCGATTCGGCCACGCGCTCGGCCTGCGTGCGCCGCGTCTTGCGCGGTGCATGGGTGGCGCTGTCGTTGGCGGAGCGGGCGGGATCGTCGACCGACAGCGCCGGCGAGGGCACCGCCGTCTTGGGACGGGTTTGTGTCATGGCCGCGATGTTAAATACTTGCAATCACGATTGCAAGTAAGTTTCGAGGGATTGTTCGCCCCCCGCTTTGCGAGCCTCGGGCGTGCGGACGTTCAGAATGAGACTCCCGGTCAACGGCATCCGGCCGCGACAACTGTCCATGTTGGCTACTTCCAGGAGCGAGGAATGATCACCGTCACATCCGTCGAGGCGCAAAACAAACTCGGGCAGCTCCTCGACATAGCGCAGCGCGAGCCAGTCATCATCACGCTTCACGGGCGGCCCGCCGCCTACATGATCTCGCCTCAAGACATGAAGGCGTTTCAAGAGGCGCGTGCACGCAGCGGTCAAGGCAAATCTGCGCGCGACTGGGCCACGGCAAGCGCACAGGCCTGGAATGATTTCGACACCAAGTTCGGCTCGTTCGCGGACGAGCACTCAACGCTCTGAACCAGTGGCGCAATTCGACGTTCATCGCAACAAAGGGAGCCAGAAAGAGAGCATTCCCTTCGTGGTGGTCATCCAGTCTGCGCGATTCGATGCCTACCGTCGCCGAGTGGTTGCTCCCTTGGCTTTGCGCCAGCACGCTCCTGGCGCATCCGTTTCCGGCTCCCGGATGAATCCCATCTTCCGCATCGGGGGTGTCGAGGTCGTTCTCAATCCTCTGCAGGTGGTTTCCGTAGCCACCGATCAACTGGGTGTCGCAGTCGAGTCTCTTGCGGAATATGGGCAACAGATCGTTGATGCGATGGACGAGTTGATGACCGGAGCCTGGGGATAGCGGAACCCTGCGCTCGTGAGGAACTGGGGTCACAGGCCCCGTGCATCGGCGGCTGGCCCATGGTGACCTTCGGCCGCGAGTACCGCACCTGCGCGCCGATCGACGCCGGCGTTCAGAACGTCGTCGGGTGACCGGCGCTGTCGACTTCGCAGACCTTGAACCGGGCCAGTTCGTCGCGCAGCCAGCCCTCGGCCCTGCCGAGCGGGCGCGACCTGTTCCACAACAGGTCGACGCCGACCAACCAGTCGGTGTGCGGATAGGCCTGCAGGCGCAACTCCACCACGTCGCCGCTCTCGAGTTCGCGCAGCACCAGCTGGCGGGGCAGCGTGGCCCAGCCGAGGCCGGCACGCGTCATCTCGAGCAGCGCCAGATGGCTCTCGGCGCGCCAGCGTCGCGTCGAGGCCAGGTATTCGCTGCTGGGCAGGCGATCGCCGTGGGCGCTGAAGACCAGGCGCCGGTGCCGATGCAGTTCGGCGAAGCTCACGCTGGCGAGCCGGGCGAGGGGATGGTCGCGCGCGGCCACGTGCGACATCACGAGCTTGCCCATCTGCACGAAGCCCAGCTCGCGCGGGTAGTCCGGCTGCGAGAACGCCAGCCCGAGGTGCGCAGTGCCTTGCAGGACCAGCGCGCTGACGTCGCCTTCGAGCGGATGGCGCACGTCGATGTCCACCAGCGGAAACCGCTCCGCGAAAGCCGCGAGCGGGGGCACCACGGCCTTGTAGGGCACCTCGATCGCGAGCGTGAGCCGCGGCTCGACGGCTTCGCCGAGGCTGCGCGCGTGGCGGTCGAGTTCGAGGCAGCGGTCCAGCACCTCCGAAGTTTCGCGGAGCAGGTGCTGGCCGGCCTCGGTCAGCGTCGGGACCTTGGTGCTGCGGTCGAACAGCATCACGCCGAGGTCGACCTCGAGGTTGCCGATCGCCGCGCTCACCGACGACTGGGTGCGGCCCAGCCGGCGTGCCGCGGCAGAGAACGAGCCGGCCTCGGCGATGGCCGCGAACACTTCGAGCTGGTCGAGGGAATAACGCATGGCGGGATTGTTCCATCGAAGAAGCCGATGGCTATCAGTTTGGACTTGTCGGATCCCGCCTCGAAGATCGCGACGCCAGAAAAACCAAGGAGACGCTTTCGATGGAGACTTCTTCCACAGTGGCCGTTCACCCGGTCGACCAGATCCTCCCCGCCCGGCAGATGGCCGGCTACGGGCTGCAGCATGTGCTGGTGCTCTATGCGGGAGCGGTCGCGGTGCCGCTGATCCTCGGCAGCGCACTGGGCCTTTCGGCTTCGCAGGTCGTGCTGCTGATCAATGCCAACCTGCTGACCTCCGGCGTCGCGACGCTGATCCAGACGATCGGGTTCTGGCGCTTCGGCGCGCGATTGCCGTTGGTGCAGGCCTGCTCGTTCATCGCGCTTGCGCCGATGATCATGATCGGCAAGGAATACGGCCTACCGGCCGTCTTCGGCGCCGTGATTGCGGGCGGCGCAGTCACCGTGCTGCTCGCGCCGGCGATCAGCCGGCTGCTGCGGTTCTTTCCGCCGGTGGTGATCGGCAGCCTCATCACGGTGATCGGCATCACGCTGATGCCCGCCGCGGCGATCTGGCTCGGCGGCGGCAACCCGGAGGCGAGCGATTTCGGCAGCGCCGCCAACCTGGGCCTCGGGCTCGCGACGGTGGCGATCACGCTCTTCGTCTATGCCCGGTTCGGCGGTTACGTGGGCAATCTGGCGGTACTGATCGGCCTCGCCGGCGGCACCGCGCTGGCGGCGGCCTTCGGGCTCACGAGCTTCGCGCCCGTGGCGCAGGCGGCCTGGTTCGAGATCAGCGCGCCCTTTGCATTCGGTGCGCCCACTTTCGGCCTGGTGCCGACGCTGATCATGACGCTCGCGATGCTGGTGATCATGGCCGAGACCACGGGCAACTGCCTGGCCATCGGGCAGATCGTCGGACGCCCCGCCACGCAGACCACGCTGGGCGACGCCTTTCGGGCCGATGGGCTGTCGACCATGATCGGCGGCATCTTCAACAGCTTTCCGTACAACGCCTTCACGCAGAACACCGGGCTGATCGCGCTGTCGGGCATCAAGAGCCGCTACGTGGTCGCGACCGCAGGGCTGATCATGGTCCTGATGGGGTTGTTCCCGAAGCTCGGCGCGCTCATCGCCTCGGTGCCCCGGCCGGTCCTGGGCGGCTGTGCGATCGTGATGTTCGGCATGACGACGGTGGCCGGCATCCAGGAGCTCGCGCGCGTGCGCTTCGAAGGAACGCGCAATGCGATCGTCGTTGCGGTGTCGGTCAGCATCGGCGTGCTGCCGATGTCCTTTCCGGCGCTGTTCGCGCAGGCCAGCGGGCCCGCAAGGCTGGTGCTCGAGAGCGGCATCTTCCTTTGCGCGATCACGGCCGTGCTGCTCAACCTGCTCTTGAACCGCGGCCGCGACGCACACGCGGCATCATCCACTTCCGCATCCACTTCTCCCTTGCATACACCGACACCATGACCACGCCCGCCCCATCCATCCTTCAGCCACGCGAACTCGAACTGCTGCGCCAGGCCATCGCCCTGTCGGAAGAATCGAAAGCGCAAGGCCGGCATCCGTTTGCGGCGCTGGTGGCCGACGAGAACGGCAACGTCGTCGCCCAGGCGGGAAACAACTCGATGCCGCCCGAAGGCGATCCGACCCAGCATGCCGAGCTGGTGGCGGCGGCGCGGGCCGCACGCAAGCTCACGCCGGCGGAGCTGCTGCGCTGCACCCTCTACACCAGCGCCGAACCCTGCTGCATGTGCGCGGGCGCGGTCTACTGGACCGGCATCGGCCGCGTGGTCTACGCGCTGTCGGAGCACACGCTGCTCGGGCTCACGGGCGATCATCCGGAGAACCCGACCTTCTCGCTGCCCTGCCGCGAAGTCTTCGCCCGCGGCCAGCGCCGGGTCGAGGTGCTGGGACCGCTGCTGGAAGACGAGGCCGCGGCGCCGCACCGCGGGTTCTGGCACACGCCGTGATGCATCGGCTGGCACGTCGCAGCACCTCAAAACGCCTCATGCCGATTCGTTGAGGTGAGGCGCACCGTCCCTTAATCTCCGTTGGAGGCAGCACAACGACTGCCTCGAGTCGCGACAACGAAGAACGGAGACAGGCATGAAGCAACGGACTGAGCGGCCGCCGCATCGGCGGGGAATCCCCTTGGAGCACGCGCGATGAGCGGGCACGAAGGCCTGGTGCCCGACGCACCGATCCGCTGCCGCGCATTCCGCATCGGCGCCGTGGGTGCCGGCTTCATCATGGCGGACGTGCAGCTCGCGGCCTACCGCGAGGCCGGCTTTCCGGCGGTGGCGATCGCATCGCGCACGCGCAGCAAGGCCGCCGAGGTCGCGCAGCGCCATGGCATTGCCACCGTCCATGACGATCCCGAGGCACTGATCCGCGATCCGCAGGTGCAGATCGTGGACATCGCCTACCCGCCCGACCTGCAGCCGGCCCTCATCCGCCTGGCACTGGCGCAGCCGCATGTGAAAGCCGTGCTCGCGCAGAAGCCGCTGGCGCTCGACCTGGACACGGCCCGCGCGCTCGCCGACGAAGCGCGGCGCGCCGGCAAGCTGCTGTCGGTCAACCAGAACATGCGCTTCGACCAGTCGATGCGGGTGCTCAAGCAGCTGCTCGATCGCGGCGACCTCGGTGCGCCGGTGCTCGCGACGATCGAGATGCGCGCCATTCCGCACTGGCAGGAGTTCCTGCGCGGCTATGGCCGGCTCACGCTGGCGAACATGAGCGTGCACCACCTGGACGTGCTGCGCTTCCTGTTCGGCGAGCCCGAAGACATCTACACCGCCGCGCGGCCCGACCCGCGCACCGGCTTCGCGCACCGCGACGGCATCGTGTGTTCCACGCTGCGCTTTCGCAGCGGCGTGATGGCGATGAGCCTCGAAGACGTGTGGACCGGGCCGCACGGCGACGGTTTCGAGTCGGACATCTACATCAAGTGGCGCGTCGAAGGTACCGAGGGCGTGGCCGAGGGCACCATCGGCTGGCCCGACTACCCCGAGGGGAGCCCGAGCACGCTGCGCTATGCCTCGCGCACGCGCACCGGCGGCGCCTGGGTGCAGCCGGAATGGACCACGCGCTGGTTTCCGCAGGCCTTCGCCGGCGTGATGGAGCAGCTGCAATGGGCGCTGCACAGCGGCGAGGCGCCGTTGCTCGACGTGGCCGACAACGTGAAGACGATGGCGCTGGTCGAGGCGGGCTACCGCTCGCTCGAGGAGAAGCGCGCGGTGGCGCTGGCCGAGTACGGCGTCTGAAGACGCGGCGAGCGCGAGAGCAGGGGCTGCCGACAGCGGCCATTTCCACGACAACCCACAGGAGACAAGCGACATGATTCAGGTCGGAATTTTCAGCGGCTACTTTCCCTATGCGCTCGAGGAGTCGGCGCGCCGCATCAAGGCCCAGGGCTTCAACACGGTGCAGCTCGACCTTGCGTTCAAGGACATGGATTTCTCCACGCCCGAGTCGATCACGCGCGAGAAGTGCCAGCGCGTGCGCGACACCTTCCGTGCGCACAACCTGCCGATCAGCTGCATCTCGGCGTACACCAACATCGTCCATCCCGACGCGGCGGAGCGCCGCCGCCGCAACGACCACCTCAAGGCCACGCTGCGCCATGCGCGCGACTGCGGCACGCCCTACGTCATCAGCGAGACCGGCACCGTCAATCCCGAGAGCGACTGGTCCTCGCACCCCGACAACAAGACCGAGCGCGCCTACGAGGATTGCGTGAAGGTGGTGCGCGAGCTGGCGCAGGAGGCGCACGACCACGGCGCCATGTTCCTGGTCGAGACCTACGTGAACAACATCATCGGCTCGGTCGAGGAGACGCTGCGCCTGTTTGCCGACGTGAACCACCCGGGCCTGGGCCTGCTGATGGATCCGACCAACTACTTCGAGGCGCACAACATCGACCGCATGGACCAGGTGCTCAACCAGATGTTCGACGCGCTCGGCGACAAGGTGCGCATCGCGCATGCCAAGGACGTGAAGCGCAGCGAAGGCACGGACAAGAGCGAGAAGTTCGCCGACATCGATGCATCGGAAGCGCACCAGTTCCGCGGCGTGGGCGAGATCGAGCTGCCGGCACCGGGCCTGGGCGTGCTCAACTACGGGCTCTACCTGAAGCGGCTGGCGCAGCACCATCCGAACATCCCGATCATCATCGAGCACCTGGACGAGGCCGACGTGCCGCGCGCCAAGAAGTTCCTCGACACGCAGTTGCTGGAGGCCGGCGCGTGACACAGCTGTACGGACGCAGCTGGACCCGGCAGTCGCTGCGTGCGCATGCGGGCATGCTGTCGCAGTTCGCGGGCGTGCGGCTGGTCACGCTCGGCGACGGCGTGGAGCGCGGCATCCGCTGCCTGGAGTTCCGCACCGGATCGGGCTTTGCGTTCCATGTGCTGGTCGATCGTGCGATGGATGTCGGCGCTTGCGAGTACCGCGGCGCGGCCATCGGCTGGCAGTCGCCCACGGGCTTTCGCCATCCCGGCCTGCACGAGAACGCCGACGAGGGCGGGCTGGGCTGGCTGCGCTCCTTCTCGGGGCTGCTGGTGACCTGCGGTCTGGACCACACGCTGTTCATGGACAGCGACCCGGCCGGCCATTACCACTACGGTCCGCGCGAGGCCGTCAAGAGCGGCCTGCACGGCCGCGTGGCGAACATCCCGGCGCGGCTCACGGGCTACGGCGAGCGCTGGGAGGGCGACGACTGCATCCTGTGGTGCGAAGGCGTGGTCCAGCAGTCGACCGTCTTCGGCGAAGACCTGCACCTGGTGCGGCGCATCGAGGCGCGCGTGGGCGATCGCGCGTTCACGCTGCACGACCGCGTGGTGAACCACGGCTTCTACCGCACGCCGCACATGTTCTGCTATCACATCAACGTCGGCCATCCGGTGCTCGACGAGGGCAGCCGCTACATCGCGCCGGTGCGCCACACGCCCTGGGCCGCGCACGCCGAGTCGCTGCGCCGGCAGTCGGTCGGCTACCGCACGCAGGCTGGGCCGCGCGACGATTTCCATGAACAGGTGTACGAGCATGCAATGGCGGCCGACGCCGAGGGCCGCATTCCGGTCGGGCTGGTGAACGACGGCTTCGACGGTGGGCGCGGCATCGGCCTGGCGGTCGAGGTGAACCGCGATGAGTTTCCCTGCCAGTTCCAGTGGCAGAACTTTCAGAAGGGGCAGTACGCCATGGGCATCGAGCCGAGCACCAACCATGTGCTGGGCAAGCCCTTCGCGCGCGAGCGCGGCGAGCTGATCTGGCTGGCGCACGGCGACGAGCGGCGCTACACCACGCGCTTTGCCGTGCTCGACGGCCGCGACGACATCGACGCCTTCGACGCGCGCGTGCGCGCCATCTGCGCACAGCCCGAAGCCGAGTACCCGGCGGTCTCCGGCCGGTGGGACTGAGCGGGGCCGCCGTGGAACGGATGCACGAGATGGCCACAGCGGGAATACTCGGCGGCATGGAAGATTCTTCGAATGCCTCGCCCGAAGCCGGTGGCACGCGTGCGCGGCTCGAAGACGTGGCGCGCGAGGCGGGCGTGTCCAAGGCCACCGTCGACCGCGTGCTGCATGCGCGCAAGGGCGTGCGCTCGGCCACGGTGCAGCGCGTGGTCCGGGCGGCCGCGCGGCTGCACTACCTGCCCGACGAGAACCTGCACCGCGTGATCCGACCGCGGCCGATGGCGCTGAGCTTCATGCTTCCGGCAGGCACCAACCAGTTCATTCGCATGCTCGGCGACCATGTGGAGATCGTCGAGAAGCAGCTCGAGCCCTTCAACGTGCGCTGCCGCCGTGTGGAGATCGAGGGCTTCGACGCCGAGGTGCTCGCAGCCCGGCTGCTGCGCCACGGCCGCCAGTGCGACGGCATCGCCTTCGTGGCGCTGGAGCATCCGCTCGTGCGCGCGGCGGTCGACACGCTGGTGGGCGAGGGCGTGCATGTGCTCACGCTGCTGTCCGATCTGCCGGATTCGCGCCGCGCGGCGTACGTGGGCATCGACAACCGGGCGGCGGGGCGCACCGCGGGCTATCTGCTGGGTCGCATGCTCGGACGCGAGAGCGGCAAGGTCGGCCTGATCGCAGGCAGCCTGAGCTACCGCGGCCACGAGGAGCGCGAGGTCGGCTTCCTGCAGGTGCTGGCCGATCAGTTTCCCGCGCTGCAGGTGGTGGGCCTGCGCGAAGGGCAGGACGATGCGCAGCAGAACTACCTGCAGGCGCGCACGCTGCTGCGCCAGCATGCGGATCTGGTGGCGCTCTACAACATCGGCGGCGCTTCGGACGGCATCGGCCGGGCACTGAAGGAAGCGGGGCTCGAACGCAAGGTGGTGTTCATCGGCCACGAGATCACGCCCGACACGCGCGCCATGCTGATCGACGGCACGCTCGACGCGGTCATCAACCAGAACCCGCAGACCGAGGTGATGAACTGCGTGCGCATCTTCGCGAACCTGCGCACCGGGCGCGATGCGCTCGCCGGCGTGGAGCCGGTACGCGCCGGCATTGCCGTGCGCGAGAACCTGCCCTGACGGGCATCTTCCACTTCCTACAGGACACATGACGACCATGGACATGACAGGCCGCAAGGTGCTCATCACCGGCGCCGCAGGCGGGCTCGGCGCCGCGATCACCTGGGCCTTCGCACGCGCCGGCGCCGAGGTGCACGCGCTCGACATCGACGCCGCCAAAGGCGAGCGGCTGCTCGCGGCCGGCGCGTCGCAGGAGGCCGCGGTGCGCGAGCGGGTGCGCTTCGTGCGCGGCGACCTGTCCGATGCACACGGGCTGGGCCTGCAGCTCTCGGCACTGTTCGAGGAGATCGGCGGCATCGACGTGGTCATCAACAACGCGGCCATCTATCCCTCGCGCACCATCGAGGAATACAGCATCGAGGCGCACCGCCATGTGCAGAGCGTGAACGTGGATGCGGCGCTGGTCTGCGTGCAGGCCGCGCTGCCGCACATGAAGCGCCAGCAGCACGGGCGCATCATCAACGTGGTGAGCATCACCATGTACGGCGGCTGGCCGCTGCTGCTGCCCTATGTGACTTCCAAGGGCGCGCTGCTCGGCATGACGCGCGCGATGGCGCGCGAACTCGGGCCGCACGGCATTACGGTGAATGCGGTGTCGCCGGGGGCGTTTCCCACCGATGCCGAGAAGATCCATCCCGACCCCGCGGGCTACGAGCGCTTCGTGCTCGAGCACCAGTCGGTCAAGCGCCGCGGAGCGCCCGAGGACATCGCCAACGCGATGCTGTTCTTCGCGGCGGACGGCAGCGGCTTCGTGACCGGGCAGACGCTGAACGTGGACGGCGGATGGGTCATGCAGTGACCGGCGGCCCGCCTTTCTTTCTTCGTTGATCTAGGGAAATCCCGCGCTGGCGGAACGCGGTTCACGGGCTACAGTGCGCTACGTTAGCGCTAACTATTAGCGCTAACGTAGCGCTAGCTCAACGCCTTGAATTGCCGACCAGGAGACAAAAGACATGCACCACCCCCAACGCCATTTCCCCGGCCGCCGCACGGCCCTCGCGGGACTTGCCGGCCTGGCCGCGCTCGCCCTGTCGGCAGCCGGTACCGCGCAAGCCGCCGATCCCGCCACTGCCGGCCGGCAGGTCGTGACCTTCGCCGCGGCCAGCTTTGCCGAGCCGGCGCGCGGCGAAAAGATGCGCGCCTGGATCGGCAAGTTCAACCAGAGCCAGGACAAGGTCGAGATCCAGCCCGTGACGATCCCGTTCTCGTCGTTTGCCAGCACCGTCTTTACGCAGATGGGCGGCAATGCCGGTCCCGACCTCGTGCGCTTCGACCTGCCCGAGTTCTATGCCGCGGTCCACGCCAAGCGGCTGGCACCCATCGACGACGTGATTGCCGACGGCGCCTTCGCGCTCACCGGCCCCGACAAGTACATGAAGGTGGGCGGCGCGCGCTACGGCGTGGTCTTCGAGGTGAGCAACTACGCCATGGTCTTCAACAAGAGCCTGCTCAAGGGCAAGGCGCCGGCGAACTTCGACGAGTTCGTGGCCGCGGCCAAGGCGGCCACCGCCGCCGGCAACTACGGCTACGCCTACCGGGCCACCATGGCCGAGCGCGGCGGCTTCTGGTATGACCTCTGCAACTACGTCTATGGCTTCGGCGGGCGCTGGTCGGACGAGCAGGGCAACCCGACGATCAACAGCGCCAAGGTGATCGAGGGCGTGGCCGCGTACAAGAAGATGTACGACGCCGCCGCCACCCCCAAGGGCGCCGATGCGGCCACCTACCGCCGCATGTTCGCCGAGGGCAAGATCGCGATGCAGATCGACAACGGCGGCGTCGCGGCCAATCTGGCCACGCAGGCCAAGGGCTTCGAAGTAGGGGCAGGGCCGTCTCCGTTTCCCACGCGCGCGCAGGGCATGATCCTCGCGCCGATCAGCATCAACGCCAACAGCAAGAACAAGGCCGCTGCGGGCGCGTTCCTCAAGTGGATGCTGACGCCCGAGGCGCAACGCGAGCTGCAGCTGATCCACGGCGCCTCGAGCGTGGCGACCACCGTGCCGCGCTCCGACGAAGAGGTCGCCAAGTGGCCCTGGATCACGGTGTACGACCAGCAGACCGCGAACAGCGTACCCGCACTGCCGCAGGGCCTCGAAGTGAAGGCGCCCGAGATCCAGCAGGTGGTGATCGAGCAGGTCATCCGCGTGCTGCAGGGCGGCGTCGATCCCGCCAAGGCGATGAACGATGCGCAGCAGACCGTGCTGACCCGCGTGCTGAAGCGCTGACATGGCGGCCGTGCTTTCTTCTTCCGACGCCAAGGCCGCGACACGCAAGCCGGCGCGCGCCGGCCGCACGAGCCGCCTCGAGGGCCATCCGCTGCTGCCGTATGCGCTGGTGCTGCCGGCCACGCTCTACCTGCTGGTGTTCCAGGGCTATCCGTTGCTGCGCGAGCTGATGCTGAGCTTCACCTCGACCTCGCTGCTGTCGCCGGCGCAGGGCGAGTGGGTCGGCCTGCAGAACTACGCCGACCTCTGGGGCGACCCGGACTTCCACCGGGTGATCCTCACCACGCTGCTCTACACGGCCGCCTGCGTGGCTGCGGCCATCGGGCTCGGCCTGGCGTCGGCGCTGCTGCTCGACGGGCCGTTCCGCGGCCGTGGCATCGCGCGCGCGGCGGTCACCATTCCATGGGCCGCGCCGCCCGTGGCTGTGGCCTTGATCTTCATCTGGATCTACAACGCGCAGTACGGCGTGTTTGGCCACACGCTGCGCTTCTTCGGCATCGAGGCGGGCAACGAGAACTGGCTCGACAGCATGCAGCTGGCGATGCCGGCGGTGCTGCTCACCACCATCTGGCAGATCTTTCCGTTCGCGTCGGTGGTGCTGCTGGCGGCGCTGCAGGGCGTGCCCTCGGAGCTGCGCGAAGCCGCGGTGATGGACGGTGCCGACCGCCTGAGCGTGTTCAAGGCGGTGGTGTGGCCCACGATCCGCCCGTCGGTCGCGCTGCTCGCGCTGTTCTCCACCATCTGGTCGCTGCGGCGTTTCGACCTGATCTGGCTGCTCACGCAGGGCGGCCCGGTGGGCGCGACCAACACGCTGGTGATCGACCTGTACCGCCGCGCCTTCGTCAACCACCACCTCGGCCAGGCCGCGGCGGTGGGCATGGTGGGCGTGGTGATCGCGCTGGTCGTGACGCTGGTGTACTTCCGCTACACGGCGCGTGCCGAGAAGCAGGGGGCCCGCTGATGGGTGCCGCCATGTCCGGGCGCCATGCCTTGCGCATGCTTGCGGTGCTGGCCCTGCTCGGCGCCGCCGCCTTCCCGATCTACTGGATGCTCGTGACCTCGCTCACGCCGTCGGAGGCCCTGTTCGGCGACCGGCCGCAGCTGCTGCCGTCGCTGTCGCGGTTTCCGGTGTACGGCGAGGTGTTCGCGATCAAGCCGGTGGCGAGCTGGCTGCTCAACAGCGCCTGGGTGGCCATCGGCACCACCGTGCTGAGCATCGCGCTGGCGGTGTTCCCGGCCTATGCGCTGTCGCGCTTCCGCTTCGGCGGCAAGGGCGCCATCGGCTTCGGCCTGTTCGCCACGCAGATGCTGCCCGAGGCGATGCTGGTGGTGCCGCTGTACGCCATCTTCGCGCAGCTCTCGCTGCTGAACACGCTCTCGGGCCTGATCCTGGCGAACACCGCGTTCACCGTGCCGGTGATCACCTGGATCCTGAAAGGCGCCATCGACGGCGTTCCGATCGAGGTCGAGGAGGCCGCGCGCATCGACGGCTGCTCGCGCATCGGCATCGTGCTGCAGGTCGTGGTGCCGCTCATCGCGCCCACGCTGGCGGCCGCCGCGGTGATCTCGTTCTTCCACGGCTGGAACGAGTACGTGTTCGCGCAGACGTTCATCAGCGAGGAGCGGCTGCACACCGCCTCGGTCGGCCTGGCCGGCTTCATCGGCGAGCTCAGCACGCCGCTCGACGCGGTGATGGCGGTGGGCGTGATGTACACGCTCCCGGCCGTCGCCTTCTACCTGGTCGTCCAGCGCCACGTGGTGTCGGGCATGACCGCCGGCAGCGTCAAGGGCTGAGCCCCGACATCCCTTCACAGCACACAGATACCTACAGAAAAGGAGAAGCCCCATGGCCTCCATCAAGCTCCAGGACATCACCAAGGACTTTGCCGACAAGCAGGTCGTGAAGGGCGTTTCGCTCGACGTGCCCGACGGCGAGTTTCTCGTGCTGCTCGGCCCCTCGGGTTGCGGCAAGTCGACGCTGCTGCGCATGCTCGCCGGACTCGAGAGCATCAGCGGCGGCGAGATCCACATCAACGAGCGCCGCGTCGACGCACTGCCGCCGACCGAGCGCGACATCGCGTTCGTGTTCCAGTCGTACGCGCTCTATCCGCACATGACGGTGCGGCGCAACATCGCCTTCCCGCTGATCATGCGCAAGCACCGCTGGTGGTTCCACATCCCGCTGCTCGGCGGACTGGCCAAGCGGCGCATCGAGCGCTCCCCGGAAGTCGCGCAGCTGGTGGAGCGCACCGCACGCACGCTGGCGCTGACCGAATGGCTCGACAAGTTCCCGCGCACGCTCTCCGGTGGTCAGCGCCAGCGCGTGGCGCTGGGCCGCGCGATGGTGCGCGAGCCGCAGGTGTTCCTGATGGACGAACCGCTGTCCAACCTCGACGCGAAGCTGCGCACCACCATGCGCTCGGAAATCTCCAAGCTGCACCAGCGCGTGGGCGGCACCTTCGTCTACGTGACGCACGACCAGGTCGAGGCGATGACCATGGGCACACGCATCGCCCTGCTCAAGGACGGCGTGGTCCAGCAGTTCGGCAGCCCGCGCGAGATCTACGAACAGCCGGCCAACCTGTACGTGGCACGCTTCATCGGCACGCCGCCGATGAACCTGCTGCGCGTGCAGGCCGATGCGCAGGCGCTCGCGGTCGGCGACGTGCGCATGGCCATGCCGGCGCAGCTGCAGGGCCTGGCCAGCGCGCAGGGCGGCGACGCCGTGCTCGGCGTGCGGCCGAACGCGATGTCGGTGTCGCGCGGCGGACCGGGCCTGGCCGGCACGGTGTCGCTGGTCGAGCACGTGGGCGCCGAGTCGCTGGTGGCGGTGAGCCTCACGCACGCGCAGACGCTGCACGACGAAGAAGGCAACGCCGGCGCCGACGTGATGGTGACCGTGCCCGGCTACACCGACCTGCGCGCCGGCGATGCGGTCACGGTCGGCCTCGACCTGGCGCAGGCCGTGCTGTTCGACGCCGCCACAGGCCGCAACCTGGCGCTCGCGCCGCGCCAGGTGCAGTGAATCGATTTTCCCCGACCCGTCAACCATTCCATGAACAAACCATCCAGCATCCTCGGGGGCTTTCGCGTCCTCGACTGTTCCATCGCCATGGCCGGGCCGTTCGCCGCGCAGCGGCTGGGCGACCTCGGTGCCGACGTCATCAAGGTCGAGCCCGTGGCGGGCGAATGGCAGCGCCATGTCTCGGCCGGCGGCGCGCGCGGCAACCGCATCAACGTGTCGTTTCTCTCGCTGAACCGCAACAAGCGCAGCCTGGCCGTCGACCTGAAGAACGACGAGGGCCGCAACGCGCTCTACGAGCTGGTGCGCACCGCCGACGTGTTCCTGCAGAACTACCGCCCCGGCGTGGCGCAGCGCCTGGGCGTGGACTACGAGACGCTCTCGAAGATCAACCCGAAGCTGGTGTATGTGTCGATGTCGGGCTACGGCGAAGACGGCCCCTACAAGCTCTGGCCGGGCCAGGACCTGCTGCTGCAGGCGATGAGCGGCGCGATGCTGTCGACCGGCCGCGCCGGCGAGCCGCCGACACCCGCGGGGCAATACCTGGTGGACGCCATCACGGCCTCCACCGCCTTCGAGGCGGTGATCGCCGCGCTGCTGCACCGCGAACGCACGGGCGAGGGCCAGCTGGTGAAGGTGAACATGCTCGACGCCATCGTGGCGCTGCAGATGCAGGAGCTGTCGGTCTTCAGCGTGGCGGGCAAGCCGCAGGCGCGCACGGCCGAGCCGCATGCGCATGTGTACATCCGCGCGCCGTACGGCGTGTTCGCCACCGCCGACGGGTTCCTCGCGCTGGCATTTCCGAAGATGGCGGCGCTGGCGCAGGTGATCGAGGCGCCCGAGCTGGCCGGTTTCGACGACGAGCGCGACACCTTCGAGCGGCGCGACGAGATCTTCGCCATCACGCGCGAACGGCTCGGCCACCGCAGCACCGCCGACTGGCTCGAAGCCTTTCGCGCGGCCGACATCTGGGCCGGCCCGGTGTATGGCTACGCCGACGTGATGAACGACCCGCAGATCGTTCACAACGGCACCTTCGTCGAGTACGAGCACCCGACCGAGGGCAAGGTGAAGACGCCGGGCTTTCCGATCCAGTTCACGCGCACGCCGTCCAGCGTGCGCCGCGGCGCACCGCTCGCGGGCCAGCACACGCGCGAGATCCTCGCCGAGCTGGGCTGGGGCGCGGAGCGCATCGACGCGATGCTGAGCGCCAAGGTGATCGGGGAAGAGACGCTGTGAGCGCGCCCCGTGCGTACCGCGGCCTGACCTGGGACCATCCGCGCGGCTACGTCGCGCTCGAGCGCGCCGCCGAGCGCGCGCGCGCCGACGGGCTGGACCTGCGCTGGGAGCGCCAGCCGCTCGAAGGCTTCGAATCGCATCCGATCGAGGAACTGGCCGAGCGCTACGACCTGATCGTGCTCGACCATCCGCACATCGGCGATGCGGTGGCCGGCGGCTGCCTGCAGCCGCTCGCGTCGCTCTTCGATGCGGACGCGCTCGCGGCATGGCGCGCGCAGAGCATCGGCCGCTCGTTCGACAGCTACCGCTACGGCGGCACGCAGTGGGCGCTGCCGCTGGACGCTGCCACGCAGGTGGCCGCGGCGCGCGAAGACCGGCTCGACGGCCCGCTGCCGCGGCAGTGGCACGAGGTGCTCGCGCTCGCGCAGCGGCAGCCGGTGTGCCTGTCGCTGGCGGGGCCGCACGCCGCGCTCAGCCTGTTCAGCATGGCGGCCGCGCACGGCGACGCGCCCGCGGCCAGCGGCCCCGACCGGCTGTTCGCGGGCGAGGGCGCCGCTGCCGCCTGGGAACTGCTTCGCGAGCTTCACGCGCTGGCGTTTCGCGGCTGGTCGTCGCTGAATCCGATCGGCATCCTCGACGCCATGGCGCGCCATGCCGAGGCGGTGTATTGCCCGCTGGTGTACGGCTACGTCAACTACGCGGTGGCGGGCGAGGGCCGCGAGCCGTTGCGCTTCGGCGATGTGCCGGCGGGGCCCGGTGGCCGGCTGGGCTCCACGCTCGGTGGCACCGGCCTGGCCGTGAGCCGCCGCACCGCGGTGGACGACACGCTGCGCAAGCACCTCGCCGAACTGATGAGCCCGGCCATGCAGCGCGACTTCATTCCCTTTGCCGACGGTCAGCCGAGCGCGCGCGAGGCCTGGGGCGACGCGCGCGTCAATGCGGCCTGGAACGGCTTCTATGCGCAGACGCAGGCCACGCTCGAGCAGGCCATCGTGCGCCCGCGCCACCCGGGCTACATCCCGTTCCAGACCGAGGCGTCGGCGCTGGTGCGCAACGCATTGGCCGACGGCCTGGCCGCCGCACCGGCACTGGCCGCGCTGCAGTCGCTGTATGCGCGCCGCCGTCCCGCGGGCAGCGAAGTCTGAACTTCATCTCCTTCTTCTCTCGAAAGCCTCCGCCATGAACCACATCCTGTTCGAGGTGCGCGAGCACATCGCCACCCTGACCCTGAATCGCCCCGAGAAGCTCAACGCCGTCACGCCCGAGATGGCCGATGCGCTGGTGGCCCACGTGAAAGACTGCAACGCCCGCGCCGACATTCGCGCCGTGGTCATCACCGGCGCAGGCGAAAAAGCCTTCTGCGCCGGCAGCGACATTGCCGAGCTCGACGGCTACGACTCGCCCTGGACCTTCCGCAACCGCCCCGACTACTGCGATGCGATCCGCGCGCTGCGCAAGCCCGTGGTGTGCGCCATCAACGGCTATGCGCTGGGCGGCGGACTCGAGACGGCGATGTCGTGCGACATCCGCATTGCGGCCGACCACGCGAAGCTCGGCGCACCCGAGGTCAAGCTCGGCTGGATCGGCGGCGGCGGCATGTCGTACATGCTGGCGCACAGCATCGGGCCGTCGAACGCGGCGCTGATGCTGATGGGCGGCGACCCGGTGAGCGCCCAGCAGGCGCTGCAATGGGGCCTGGTGAGCGAGCTGCTGCCGGCCGCGGGGCTGCTGGCGCGCGCGCAGGCGATCGCCGCCACGCTCGCGAGCCGGCCGCCGATCGCGGTCGAGACCGCCAAGGCAAACCTGCGCGCGGCCTACGCCATGCCGCTGGAGATGGCGATCCAGTACGAGCGCGACCTGCAGACGGTGTGCTTCGCCACCGAGGACGCGCAGGAAGGCCGCGCGGCCTTCAAGGCGCGCCGTCCCGCCGAGTTCAAGGGGCGCTGAGATGCAGGCATGGCAAGACGTCCTCAGTGTGGCGGCAACGCTGCCGCACGATGCCGAGCACGCGCTGCTGGTCGGGCGCGTGTGGGTGCCCGGTCCCGGCGGCGGGCCCACGCTGGTCACGGTGCGCGACGGGCAGCTGTTCGACATCGGCGCGCTGGCGCCCACCATGTCGGCGCTGCTCGACCGTGCCGATGCAGTGCAGGCCGTGCAAGCGGCCACCGCCCGCGACCTCGGCCCGCTGTCCGAGTGGCTGGCCGAGACCGCTGCGCACGGGCCCGATGCCGGCCGACGCCACCTGCTCGCACCGAACGACCTGCAGGTGGTGAAGGCGGCCGGCGTGACCTTTGCGGCCAGCATGGTCGAGCGCGTGATCGAGGAGCAGGCGCGCGGCGACGCCGGCCGCGCCGAGGCGGTGCGCCGGCAGGTGGTGGCCGTGGTGGGCGACGACCTCTCGGCCATCCGGCCGGGATCGCCCGAGGCCGACCGCCTCAAGGCGGTGCTGCTCGCGCAGGGCCTGTGGTCGCAGTACCTCGAAGTCGGCATCGGGCCCGACGCCGAGGTCTTCACCAAGGCGGCACCGCTCGCCTCGGTGGGCACCGGCGTGCAGGTCGGCCTGCATCCGGACTCGACCTGGAACAACCCCGAGCCCGAGGTGGTGCTGGTCGTCGACGCGCGCGGCGCGGTGGTGGGTGCCACGCTCGGCAACGACGTCAACCTGCGCGACTTCGAGGGCCGCAGCGCACTGCTGCTCGGCAAGGCCAAGGACAACAACGGCGCCTGCGCGATCGGGCCATTTATCCGCCTGTTCGATGCGCACTTCGGCATCGACGACGTGCGCACCACCGTGGTGTCGCTGCGCGTCGAAGGCGAGGACGACGGCTTCGTGCTCGAAGGGGCGAGCTCCATGGCGCGCATCAGCCGCGACCCGCTCGAACTCGTGCGCCATGCCATGGGCGCGCAGCACCAGTATCCGGACGGCATGCTGCTGTTCTGCGGCACCATGTTCGCGCCGATCCAGGACCGCGACGCGCCGGGTGCGGGCTTCACCCACCATCTGGGCGACCGGGTCGCGATCCATGCGGAGCGCCTGGGCACGCTGTTCAACCGCGTCGGGCGCAGCGACGCCATTCCGCCGTGGACCTTCGGCATCGGTGCGCTGATGCGCAACCTCGCGGAGCGCGGCTTGCTGGCCGGCGCGGAAAGAGGAACGCAGAGGCGCGACGGCGCATGAGGCCGACGCCCCGGCGCGCCTGTCGATTGGCGGCAGAATGCGGGGCCCGCCCATGAACGACACCACCGACAAACGCCAGACCCGCCGCCGCTTCGGCACCAACTCGGTCACCATGGCCGACGTCGCCCGGGTGGCCGGCGTGTCGGCGCAGACCGTCTCGCGCGTGCTGCGCGAGCCCGACGGCTGCTCGCCGCAAACGGTCGAGCGTGTGCGCGAGGCGATCCGTGCCACGCAGTACGTGCAGAACCACGCGGCCAGTCATCTGGCGTCCAACCGCAGCATGACGGTGGCAGCGGTGATCCCGCAGATCGCCGCCTCGATCTTCGCGGAGACGCTGCAGGGCCTGTCGGACGTGCTGCTGCAGGCGGGCTACCAGGTCATCATCGGCCACAGCGACTACAGCCACGAGCGCGAAGAGGCGGTGGTGCGCAACCTGCTCGGGCGCCGCCCCGATGGCTTCTTCCTCGTCGGCACGCGCCACACCGACGCGGTGCGCGGCATGCTCGCGCGCGCCGCAATCCCGGTGGTGGAAAGCTGGGCCTGGACCGAGAGCCCCATCGACCAGCTCGTCGGGTTTTCCAACCAGGCGGCGCTGGTCGAGGCCGTGGCCTATGCGCGGCGGCGCGGTTATGCGCGGCCGACCTTCGTGGGCTCGCTGCGCGCCGGCGACGATCGCGCGCGGGAGCGTATGGACGGCTATCTCGCCGGCGTGGCGCAGCACTACCCGGGCTTTGCGCCCCGGACGGTGGTAATCGACGAACTGCCCTACACCATGGCCAGCGGCAGGACGCTGCTGGCCACCGCGCGCGAGCGCCATCCCGACAGCGACCTGCTGCTGTTCTCCAGCGACTTGCTGGCCGCGGGCGCCTTGCTCGCCTGCCAGCGCGAGGGCATCGCGGTGCCGCAGGCGCTGGCCGTGATGGGATTCGGCGACTACGAGGTCGCGAGCGAACTGAACCCAGGCCTCACGACCATCGCCGTGCCGACGGTGCGCATGGGCCAGGAGGCTGCACGCATCCTGGTGCGGCGCCTGCGCAACGAGACGCTCGACACACGCACGCTCGACCTGGGCTTCGAACTGGTGGCGCGCGGCAGCGCGTGACGGCCAAGGCATGCGGCCGCGCTGCTGCCGCATGCACCGAGATCGGGCCTGCAGTAGGGCTACGCGTGCTCGCCCGCGGACCCTGACAGCTCGGCAACCAGAAAATCCCTGAAGCTCTCCGCCGCGGGCGACAGGGCCCGCGCGCGCGGACAGAAAAGCGACAGGTGCCGGTCGACCGTCGGCGACACCAGGGGTCGCGCCACCAGGCCAAACGATTCGAGCAGCGGCAACGCGCGGCTGGGCTGCGCCGTGATGCCGAAGCCGCTGCGCACCATGCCGAGCGCCGTGGTGATGAACGAGACCTCATGCTCGGGATGCAGCGCCAGCGCCGGCGAATGCTTGAAGAGGTCTGCCTGCAGCCGGGCCGTGAAGTCGGGCGTGAGGCTCACAAACGGATGCTGCAGGGCCTGCGTCCATGTGACGCGGCTGCGCGCCGCGAGCGGATGGTCGGGCCGGCAGACCAGCCGGATGCGATCGCGCATCAGGCTTTGCTGCAGAAGCTCAGGCGGCGTCTGGCGCTGCGGCGCGATGCCCAGGTCCGCTTCGCCGCTGGCCACGCGCGTGGTGGCCTGCTGGTTGAGCGAGTCGAGCACGTACACGGCGATCGCCGGAAACCTGCTGCGGTAGCGGTGGATCATTTCCGGCAGCGTGGTGGCGGCATACAGCGGCGTGCATGCGATGCGCACCGTGCCTCGCTTCTTCTGCGCCAGGTCCTGGGTGCTCTCGAGTGCGCGCGAGAGATCGTCGAGCACCTGGCGCGCGAGCGGATAGAACTCGCTGCCCGCGTGCGACATCGCGGTCGAGCGCGTGGTGCGGTCGAACAGGCGCACCCCCATGTTTCTCTCGAGGTCGCGGATCAGCAGGCTCAGCGCCGAGGGCGTGAGGTGAAGGCGGCGTGCCGCGGCCGCAAAGCCGCCGGCATCGGCGATGGCGACGAAAGCGCGCAGCTGGCGGAAGGTGACGTTTCCGATATTCATAAGACAAGCTCAACAAGGGCTAAAAAAGTCTAGCTTGTCTTAGCAATGAGCGCTACCTACGATGGCCCTCATTCCGACAGCGAACACACCCACCACGATGCTCCGATTCGATCCCAACCTGCGGTGGCTCTTCACCGAATACCCCATGCTCGAACGCTACGAGGCCGCCGCCAGGGCGGGCTTCAAGGGCGTGGAGGTCGCGTTTCCCTATGCGCATCCTGCGCACGAGATCGCGGCGCGGCTCGAGGCCAACGACCTGCAGCTGGTGCAGATCCTCTCGCCGTTCGACTGGGACGCCGGCGAGCGTGGCTACGCGGCGCTGCCCGGCATGGAGGCGCAGTTCAGGCAGAGCATCCACACCGCGATCGACTACGCGGCACAGGTGGGCGGCCCGATGATCCACGTGATGCCCGGCAACCTTGCGCCCGGCATGGACCGCGCGCGCTGCATGGCGCTGTTCGAGGAGAACATCGCCTGGGCCGCCGACCAGGCCCGCGCGAGCGGGCTGACGCTGATCCTGGAGCCCTGCTGCAGGGCGCGCTTTCCCAACTTTCTGTACCACCGCATCGAAGAAGGCGTGGCGGTGGTGCACTCGATCGGGCGCGACAACGTGAAGCTGTGCTTCGACACCTTCCACATCCAGATGGAGCAGGGCGCCATCGCCGATCGCCTGGAGGCCACCTGGCCGCACATCGGCCACATCCAGGTGGGCAGCGTGCCCGGGCGCCACGAACCCGGCACGGGCGAGATTCGCTTTTCCTACCTGTTCGAACGCATCCAGGCGCTGGGATGGAACGGATGGATCGGCTGCGAATACGCGCCCTCGGGCCACACGCTCGACACGCTCGGGTGGGCCGCGGGCCATGGCATCCGTGACCCTCGCGAGCCTCGTGCGGCAACGAACTGAAGGAGGCAGAAAAAAATGCTCAGCGCAGCCGACAACGAGATGCTCACCCGCACGGGGGCCGACACACCGATGGGCCAGTTCTTTCGCCGCTTCTGGCAGCCCGCGGCGCTCTCGCGCGAACTGCCGGAGCCCGACGGTGCGCCGATGCGCGTGACGCTCATGGGCGAGAAACTGGTGGCATTCCGCAACAGCGACGGCGTCGTCGGGCTCGTCGATTCGCGTTGCCCGCACCGCGGTGCGGACCTGTACTTCGGCCGCAACGAAGACTGCGCGATCCGCTGCGTGTTCCATGGCTGGAAGTTCGACCTGCAGGGCCGCCCGGTGGAACTGCCGAACGTGCCGCCCGGCGCAAGCTACCACGAGACGGTGCGCCTGAAGGCGTATCCCACGCGCGAGCATGGCGGCATCGTCTGGGCGTACATGGGGCCCGACCCGTGGGAGCGCGAGCTTCCGCAGGTGCCGCAGCTGGAGTTTGCCGACCTGCCGCCGTCGCACCGCTACGTCACGAAGAAGCTGCAGGAATGCAATTGGGCGCAGTCGATCGAAGGGGCGCTGGACACTTCGCATTTCTCGTTCCTGCACATGCCGGCGCCCGGCGTGCCGTCGAACGCCAACCCCGATGCACCGGCGGACGAGAAGCGCCTGCGCTGGATTCGCGAGGATCCGCTGCCGCTGTTCTCCATCCTCGAGCATGAAGTCGGTTTCGTGGTGGGCGGCGCACGCCGTGCCGACGGCGGCACGCGCTACTGGCGCAGCGCGCAGTTTGCGCTGCCCTCGCACAGCACCACGCCGTCGACGCTGCCCGGCGAGACGCACTTCGGCTACACCTGGGTGCCGATCGACGACGAGAACTGCTGGATCTACACCTATGCGTGGAATCCGGAGCGCCCGCTCGGCGAGGACGAGCTCGCGAAGTTCAAGGAAGGGCACGGCGTCATTGCAGAGGTGGACGCGAACTTCATTCCGGTCCGCAATCGCGCCAACGAGTACCTGATCGACCGGCGCCACCAGAAGCACATCAGCTTCACCGGCGTGCGCGGCGTGGCCGAGCAGGACGCGATGATCCAGGACAGCCAGGGGCGCATCGCCGATCGCACGCAGGAGCATCTCTCGGCTTCCGATGCGGCCATCGTGCGTTTCCGGCGGACCGTGCTCGGCGGTGCGAAGGCATTGGCGCGCGGCATCGAGCCCGAGGCGCCGCGCAAACACGAGGCCTATCGGCTGCGCTCGGGGAGCTGGATGGCGTCCGAAGGCGTGTCGTTCGAGCAGGTGATGCGCGAGCGCTTCGGCGACAGCGTGGGCCGCATCGCGGCACCGGCGGCCAAATGATTCATTCCGATCCCGCACCTTCGAAAAGCAACAAGGAGACAAGCCCCATGAACCCGAAGAGATCCCGATGGCCCGCCTGGCTCGCGATCGCCGCATGCGCCTTGCTCGGCACGGCCGCGGCCCATGCCGACACCTATCCGAGCAAGCCGATCAAGCTCATCATCCCGTATGCGGTCGGGGGGTCGACCGACCAGACCGGCCGGCTCGTGGCCAAGTCGCTCGCAGAGCGGCTGGGTCAGCCGGTGGTGGTGGAGAACCGCGCGGGCGCGGGCGGCACGCTGGGGCAGGACTTTGTCGCCAAGGCCGCCCCCGACGGCTACACGCTGCTGTTCAGCGCGGCCGGCCCGCTCACGGTCACGCCGCACACCTACGCCAAGCTCGGCTACGACCCCGTCAAGTCTTTCGAGCCGATCGCGCTCGTGGCCACGCAGCCGCTGCTGCTGGTGGTCAAGCCCGAGCTCAAGGTCAACAACGTGGGCGAGCTCATCGCGGACGGCAAGGCCCGGCCCGGCAAGCTCTCGTACGGTTCGTTCGGCAATGGCAGTGCGGCGCACCTCGCGGGCGAGCACTTCAAGGCGCTCACGGGCGTGGACATGGTGCATGTGCCCTACAGGGGAAGCGGCCCGGCGCTGGTCGACCTGGTCGCCGGCCAGATCGACCTGATGTTCGACGTCTTCAGCACGGCGGCGCCGCTCGTCAAGGGCGGCAGGCTGCGCGCCATCGCGATCTCTTCGGACGAAAGGTCGCCGCAGTTCCCGCAGGTGCCCACGATGAAGCAGGCCGGCGTCGAAGGCTTCGAGGCGGGCACCTGGTTCGGCTTGCTCGCGCCCGCGAACACGCCCGGTCCGGTCATCGACAGGCTGTCGCGCGAGACCAATGCGGCGCTGCGCGAAAAGGATCTGCAGGAGACCCTTGCCGCCCAGGGCGCCACGGTGCGCGGCGGAACGCCCGCGCAGTTCAGGACCTACTTCCTCGCCGAGTACGACAAGTGGGGCCGCGTCGTGAAATCCGCCGGCATCACCGCCGACTGAGCAGGACGCCTCCATCGTTCTTTTTTTGTTCGCAACCTTCGGCCGCCCGCCAGGCGCGGCATCGTCTTCATGAAACTTCTGAGCTATTCCCACCAGGGACAAGCCCGCTGGGGCGCGCTCGTCGGCGAGCGCATCGTCGATCTCCATGCCGCATCGCAGGGGCGTTACCCCACCTTGCGCAGTGCCCTCGCGCAACTCGACGTGCAAGCCATCGAGGCGCTGGCGACCGGCGCCAGTCCCGGCGCCGCACTGAGCGATGTGACGCTGCTGCCGGTGGTGCCCGATGCGCCGCGCATCTTCTGCGTCGGGCTGAACTACGAGGCGCATCGGGTCGAAGCCCGGCGCGAGAGAACCGGCCAGCCGACCGTTTTCCTGCGCGTGGCGTCGTCGCAGGCCGGCCACGGCCAGGCCCTCGTGCTGCCGCGCGAATCGACATGCCTGGACTACGAAGGCGAGATCGCCATCGTCATCGGCAAGGGCGGACGCCGCATCCGCGAAGAGGACGCCTGGGCGCACGTGGCGGGCTATGCGCCGTACAACGACGCCTCGGTGCGCGACTGGCAAGCCCACACCACTCAATGGACGCCGGGAAAGAACTTTCCCGCCACGGGCGGCTTCGGCCCCTGGATGGTGACGCGCGGCGAGATCGCCGACGGCCAGGTGCTCGGCCTGCGCACGCGCCTGAACGGAGAGACGGTCCAGCATGCGACCACCGAGCAGCTGATCTTCTCGATGCCGGCCCTCATCGCCTACATCTCGACCTTCACCGCGCTCGAACCCGGCGACGTGATCGCCACCGGCACGCCGGGCGGCGTGGGTTTCAAGCGCGAGCCGCCGCTCTACATGAAAGCGGGCGACGTGGTCGAGGTCGAGGTGGAGGGGGTAGGCATCCTGTCGAACCCCGTTCGCGCGGAATGACGGGGCCGGTGCTCTTCGAGGCGCGCATCGCCAGCCGGCGTGAGGTCGCGCAGGACATCTGCGCCTTCGAGATCGAAGCGACTGGCGGGGCGATGCTGCCGCCCGTCGAGGCCGGCGCGCACATCGACGTTCACGTGGGCGGCTTCGTGCGGCCGTATTCGCTGCTCGACGGCCCGTCGCCAAAGCCCGGCCGGTACCGCATCGCCGTGCTGCGGTCCGCGGCCTCGCGCGGCGGTTCCGAAGCAGTCCACGCGCTGTTGCGCGAGGGCAGCGTGCTTCGGATTTCCGCGCCGCGAAACCACTTTCCGCTGCGGCCGGACGGTGCGTTTTCCGTGCTCATGGCCGGCGGCATCGGTATCACGCCGATCATGAGCATGGCCCGGGCGCTCCATGCGGAGGGTTCGCCCTTCGTGCTGCACTACTGCGCGCGGTCCAGGCGCCACATGGCTTTTGGCGACGACCTGCTGCGTTCACCGTTCGCGCCTGCGGTGCGGCTGCATGCCGACGACGAGCCGCAGTCGGCGTTCGACGCGGCACGCGCGCTGGCCGATCCACCGCCCGGCGCGCGTTTGTACGTTTGCGGACCGCAGGGGTTCATGGACCATGTGCTGCGCACCGCGCAGGCCGCCGGATGGGACGCGCACCGGCTCCATCACGAATCCTTCCAGCCCGCGGCCGTGGCGGCGCCCGGCGGCAACCGTGCGTTCGAACTGATCGCCGTGCGAAGCGGAAAGCGCACCGTCGTCGGCGCCGCGGAGACCGCGCTGCAGGCCTTGGTGCGTTGCGGCGTGCAGGTGGCCGCGTCGTGCGAGCAGGGCGTGTGCGGCACCTGCCTCACCCCCGTGCTCGAAGGCGCGGTCGACCACCGCGATTCGTTCCTCACCGCCGAGGAGCAGGCACGCAATGACCAGTTCCTGCCGTGCTGCTCGCGTGCGGAGGGCGAGCGCTTGGCTGTCGATCTCTGACTACGGTTCCCCCGCGAGCAGGCAGGGCGGCTCGAACGCCGTGACCGGCGGCAGCACGCCATCGAACCGCTCGACTCCCACGAGGCAGGATTGCGCCGCACACCCCTGCGACAGGCGCGATGCGCCGACGTCCCGTGTCAGCACGTTGGGGTTGCCGTGCTTGTCGAGCGCGTCGGGTTCGCCGAAGGCAACCGGGTCCCACCAGGCGCCGGTGGCCATGCGCAGCACGCCGGGCATGACGTTGTCGCTCACCCGGGCGCCCGCGAGGCAGGCGCCGCGGGAATTGAACAGCCGCACCACGTCGCCGTCCGCGATGCCGCGCTCGCGCGCATCGTCGGGATGGATCGTGACGGGCTCCCGCCCCGCCACCTTGTTGGCCATGCTGCAGGCCGAGAAGTCGAGCTGGCTGTGGAGCTTGGTGTGGGGCTGGTCCGAGATGAGATGCAGGGCCGTGGCCGGGGCGTCGCGCCCGAGCAGCCATTCGTGCGGCTCCCGCCACACGGGAAGGCCGGGACAGTCGTCGTAGCCGAAGCCCGCGATCCGCTCGGAGAAGATCTCGATGCGCCCGCTCGGTGTCTTCAAGGGGTTTGCCGCGGGATCGGCGCGAAACGCCTCGAGCATGACCACCGGTGTGGCCGGGGACGGCACGCGGAACTCGCCAGCCTCCCAGAACGCATCGAAGGGCGGAAGCTCGACGCCCATGGGCCGTGCCCGCGCGGCCGACGCGTCATACAGATGCCGCAGCCATCCTGCGGCGCTCCGGCCTTCGGTGAACGCGGCTTCCGCACCGAGGCGGCGAGTCACTTCGGTGAATACCTCGTAGTCGTCGCGCGCCTGTCCGGGCGGTGGCAGCACGGCCTTCATCGCCACGAGCAGCGGTTCGCGCGTGGCAAAGCCGATGTCGTCGCGTTCGAGCGTCGAGGTCGCGGGCAGAACGATGTCGGCCATCTTCGCGTGGGCGTTCCAGACCTGCTCGTGCACGACGATGGTGGCGGGCTTGCGCCATGCGCGGGCCAGGCGGTTCAGGTCCTGATGGTGGTGGAACGGGTTGCCGCCGGCCCAGTAGATCAGTTCGATGTCGGGGTAGGCATGCCGCTGTCCGTTGTAGTCGAACGCTTCGCCCGGGTGAAGCAGCATGTCGGCGATGCGAGCCACGGGGATGAAGGCCCGAACCGGGTTGTCGCCTTGCGGCAGCGTGGGGCCCGGGTATTTGGCATGCGGGCTCCCCATGAGGTTGGCCGGCCCGAATGCCACACCGAATCCGCCGCCGGGCAGGCCGACCTGGCCCAGCAGGCAGGCGAGTCCGACCGCGGCCCAGTAGGGCTGCTCGCCATGCGAGGCGCGCTGCAGCGACCAGGCCACGTTGACGAATGACCGCGTCTGCGACAGGTCGAAGGCCAGTTGGCGCAGCCGCGCCGCAGGCACGCCGGTGATGCGCTCGGCCCAGTCCGCGTCCTTCACGATGCCGTCTGTGCGCCCCAACAGTTCGTCGGCCCAGGCCTCGAAACCCACGCAGTAGCGGCGCAGGAAGGCCTCGTCATGGCGGCCCGCGCGCACCAGCTCGCAGGCCATCGCCATCATCGCGGCGGCATCGGTGTTGGGACGGATCGGGATCCATTCGACGCTGCCCTCGGGTGCGTCGAAGTTGTCTCGCACCGGGCTGAAGTTGACCATCCGGCAACCCGCCGCGGCGAGCCGGGCGAGCGCCGGGCGCAGGCGGTGCTCGCCGGAGCCGCCCGGCGTGACCTGCGCATTCTTCGCGGGGATGCCGCCGAACGACACCAGCAGGCGGGTGTGGGCCTGCATCACATCCCAGCCGTGGTGCATGGCCATCAGCTCGTCCATCGGCGCAACGATGTGCGGCATGAGCACGCGCGCCGCACCCAGGCTGTAGCTGTCGACGCTGCGCACATAGCCGCCGATCGCGTTGAGCATCCGGTGCACCTGGCTCTGCGCGTGATGAAAGCGCCCCGCGCTCGACCATCCGTACGAACCGCCGAAGATGGCCTCGTTGCCATGCGCATCGCGCACCCGCTGCAACTCGTTCGCCACCAGGTCGAGTGCGTGATCCCACGCCACTTCGATGAAAGGCTCCCGCCCGCGCAGCTCGGGCCGGGCGCCCGGCCCCTCGCGCAGCCAGCTGCGGCGCACGGCAGGCCGCTGCACGCGCAGCGGCGACCGGTAGGCGTCCCACATGGCCAGTCCGATCGGCGACGGGTCGGGGTCTTCGGCCAGGGCGCGCAGGCCGATGGCGCGGCCCTGGTGCCGTTCGACTTCGTAGACGCCCCAATGGGCGGAGGTCAGTTCGCGTTGCGGTGCGCTCATCGGAAGGACTGCTCCTGGCAGCACCGTGCTGCCCGACGGCATCCTAGGGCGTTCTGCAGTTCAGACTAAATGTTCTCGAATGCGGAACGTCAGCGCCAGGCCGGCAGCGCGTCGCGCGCACCGAGGCTCTTCGAGACCTGCGCGGCCGCTTCCACGATCAACGGCGCGAACGCCTTCAGCTGCGCCTGCTTGAAGCGCTCCTTCGGGCCCGACAGGCCCAGCGCCGCCACCACCTGGCCGCTGACGTCGGTCACGGGCGACGCGATGCCGCACACGTTCTCGTTCCATTCGCCCTTGTTGACCGCGAAGCCCTGCACGCGGATGCGGGCCATCTCCTGCAGGAACTTCGGTGCTTCGACGATGGTGGCGGGCGTCTGGGACTTCAGCGACCGCGCCATGCGGGCAAGGGCAGGCGGCGGGCGAAAGGCCAGCATCGCCTTGCCGGTGGCCACGCAGTGCGCACGCGCCCGGCCGCCGATCTGCGTGTAGGCGCGCACGGGGTTGGGACTGTCGAGCTTGTGCACGTACACCACCTCGTCGCCGTCGAGCACCGACAGGTGCACGGTCTCGCGGGTGCGCACCAGCAACTGGTCCATCACCTGCTCGGCATGCACGCGCAGGTCGAGTTTCGACAGCACGGCCGAGCCGAGCTCCCACAGCTTGATGGCCGCCATGTAGCGGCCATTGCGCTCGTCGCGCACGATGTAGCGCGTTTCGGTCAGCGCCTGCAGCAGGCGGTGCACGTTGCTCTTGGCCAGATCGAGCGCGGCCGCGATCTCGGTGAGCCCCAGTGCGCGATCGCTGTGCGCGAGCAGCTCGATGATCGAAAGTCCCTTGACGAGGGTGTTGTTCATGGTGGGTGGCCCAGCGATTGTTTCGCAATTTGCTCATCATAAAACGGTAGTTCCATTTTGCGGAACCCGTGAAATCATGCGAACGCGCCGTCCGGTCTTTATGGGTTCTACATAACAGAACTTTTGTTGTTCATTTCAGAACTACTTAGCATGCCCTCCACCGTGCCGCCGGGCGTCCGTGACGCCGCGGAGGAACGGCATCTTTTCTGTTTTTCCCGTACCGGCGCCTTCCATTCATGACCTCTTCCGTGCCAGCCACATTGCCCTTGTCCGGCGTTCGCGTCGTCGAGTTCTGTTCCACCGCCTCGGGCCCGTTCTCGACCATGCTGCTGTCCGACATGGGCGCCGACGTCGTCAAGGTCGAGCCTCCCGCCGGCGACGGCCTGCGCCAGTGGCCGCCGCTCAATGAGGGTTACAGCGAGAACTTCGCCGCGCTCAACCGCAACAAGCGTTCGGTGGCACTCGACCTGAAGGCACCGGCCGACCTGGCGCTGGCGCGCAAGCTCGTCCTGGAGGCCGACGTGCTGGTAGAGAACAACCGTCCCGGCGTGATGGACCGGTTGGGCCTGGGCTATGCGAGCTTCGCGGAGAGCCGGCCGCAACTGCTGTACTGCTCGATCTCCGCCTACGGCCAGAGCGGCCCGCGCTCGGGGGAGGGCGGCTTCGACCTCACGGTGCAGGCCGCGGCCGGCGTGATGAGCGTCACCGGCGAGCCCGACGGCGCCCCGGTGAAGTGCGGCGTGCCGCTGTCGGACTTCGCCTCCGGCCTGTACGCCGCCTTCGCCATTGCCGCAGCCCTGGCGAACGTGCGCGCAGGCGGGCAGGGCGCGCACATCGACGTGCCGATGTTCGGCTGCACGCTGGGCATCGCGGCGCTGCAGACCAGCGAGTACTTCGGCAACGGCCGCAGTCCGGCGAAGCTGGGCTCGGCGCATCCGCGCAATGCGCCGTACCAGGCGTTCCAGGCCGGAGACGGCTTCTTCGCGATCGCGGCCGGCAACCACAAGCTCTGGCTCGAGGTGTGCCGGCTGGTCGGCATGCCCGAGCTCGCGACCGATGCGCGCTTCGTCAGCACCACCGACCGGGCGCGCCACCAGGGCGCGCTCAAGGACATTCTGGAGACCGTGTTCACGCAGCGCCCGGTGGCGCACTGGATCGACGCGTTCCATGCCGCGGGCGTGCCGCATGCGCGCATCAACGACTACGCGGCGGCGCTGGCCGATCCGCAGACCGTGCACATGAAATGGGTGCAGCCGCTGACCTTGCCCAACGGCCGCGAGACGCGAACCTTCGCCTCGCCGATACGCTTCAACGGCCAGGGGTTCCCGATCCGGCGCACGCCGCCCGCGCTCGGCGAGCACACGGCCGAGATCCGCCAGCGCTTTGCGCAGGGAGACGCCTGATGGCTGCCCGGCTTCTCGAATTCGTCGCGGCGATGACGCGGCTCGTCAACGAAGGCCCGCGCGGCGAGGCGCAGATGCTGGAGCGCGCGGTGCCGTTGATGCGTGCGCTCGTCGCTGAGGACGACTGGCTGCCCGAGGCAATGACCGCAACCCATCCGCAGTACTACCAGCAGCACCTGCTGTATGGCGATCCGCTGGACCGCTTCTCGCTCGTGAGCTTTGTCTGGGGGCCGGGCCAGAAGACGCCGGTGCACGACCACACCGTGTGGGGAATCATCGGCATGCTGCGCGGCGCGGAGTGCGGCCAGCGCTATTCGCCAGATGCCGAGGGCCGGCTGGTCGCGCACGGCGACGAGGTCACGCTGCGCCCGGGCGAGCTCGACATCGTCTCGCCCGACCTCGGCGACATCCATGTGGTGCGCAATGCCTTCGCCGACCGCGTGTCCATCAGCATCCACCTGTACGGCGGCAACATCGGGCGCATCGAGCGGCATGTGTTCGTGCCGGAAACCGGCGAGCGCAAGAACTTCGTGTCCGGCTACTCGAACGCGTCGACGCCCAACCTCTGGGCGCGGGAGCAGGCATGACGGGCACCCCGCGACAGCTGCGCGTCGAACAGCGCGCGGACGTGATGCACGTGGTGATGGCGCGTGCGGACAAGGGCAACGCACTCTCGGCCGAACTCGTCGCCGAGCTGGCGCAGGCCGTCGACGCCGCGCGCGAAGCGGATGTGCGCCTCTTCGTGCTGTCGGGCGAAGGGCGGCATTTCTGCACCGGCTTCGACCTTTCCGCGCTCGACGACGAAACCGACGACAGCCTGCTGGTCCGCTTCACCCGCGTCGAGCTGCTGCTGCAGGCCTTGCATGCGACGCCGTTCACCACGCTCGCGATCGCTCACGGCCGGACGATCGGCGCGGGTGCCGACATCTTTTGCGCCTGCGCCGAGCGCTGGGCCGTCGGCGACACGAGCTTCGCCTTCCCGGGCGCGGCCTTCGGCCTGGTGCTGGGCACGGCACGGCTGGCCGACACCGTGGGCGCCACCTGCACGCGCGCGTGGATCGAGGGCGGAATGTCGGTCGACGACGGCGCCGCGTTCGAAGCCGGCCTGGTCACGCGCCGCCTGGCTCCCGAGGCGCTCGACGATGCGCTGGCGCAACTGGCGGCCCGCTCGCGCCGGCTGGATGCGCCGACCCAGCGCGGCATCCACGACGCGATCGACGCCAACCGCCGCCCGCGCGGCGACGCCGGCGATGCCCAGGACCTGATGCGCCTGGTGCGCTCGGCCGCACGCGGCGGCTTGCGCGACCGCATCGCCGCCTACCGGACCGCACAGCAACGCGGCTGATGCCCGCGGCACCCGACGCCCTTTTCCGTTTGCCCTGCAAGGACCCCCACAGTGACCCTCGAACCGTCCTCCCCTTCGCTCAAGACGCTGCTCAGCCCGCGTTCCGTCGCCGTCATCGGCGCATCGGAAGACCAGACCAAGTTCGGCGGCCGCCTCTACAAGACCCTGCTGCAGCATCATTACGCGGGTGCGGTCTACCCGATCAATCCGCGGCGTGATTCGCTGTTCGGGATCAAGACCTTTCCCAGCGTCAGCGCGACGCCGACCGCGCCCGACATGGTCATCATGGCCTTGCCGCGCGACATGGTGAGGGACGAGATCGCGGCCTGCGCGGAGCGCGGCGCCAGGGCCGGCATCATCATCACGTCGAAGTTCTCCGATGCCGGGCCCGAGGGGCTGGCGCTGGAGCGCGAGGTGGTCGCGGTGGCCGCCGCGCACGGCATGCGCCTGATCGGACCGAACTGCCTGGGCCTGATAAGCCCGGCCAACAAGCTGGTGCTGTGCTCGTCGCCGGCGCTGAACGTCGACCACCTGATCGAAGCGCCGATCGGCTTCATCAGCCAGAGCGGCGCGCTCATGGGGACGCTGTTCGACCGCTCGCACGGCATGGGCATCGGCTTCTCGCATTGCGTCTCGGTCGGCAACCAGGCCGACCTGGAGCTCAACGATTTCATCGAGTTCCTGATCGAGGACGAGCGCACCGAGGTGATCTGCAGCTATGTGGAGGGCATCAAGTCGCCGCAGCGCTTCGTCGATCTGGCGCGCCGCGCGCGGGCTGTGGGCAAGCCCTGGCTGATGGTGAAGGCGGGCGCCACGGCCGATGGCAGTCGCGCGGCCTACTCGCACACCGCGAGCCTGGCGGGCGACTTCGCGGCGCTCAAGGCCGTGTGCGAGCGCGAGAACGTGGTGATGCTCGACGACCCGCTCGACATGCTGAGCCTCGCGCGCGCGATGGTTCGCTACCCCCGCCGCCCGGTGCGCAGCGTGGCCGTGGTCACCACCTCGGGCGGCGGCGGCGCGATCACGGCCGACCAGCTGTCGCATGCCGGCATTCCGCTGGCGCGCTTCAACGCGGCCACGGCCGAGGGCTTGGCCGTCCACTATTCAGAAGGGCAGGCGGCCAACCCGATCGACGTGGGTGGCCGCAAGCACGAGGGCACCGACGAGCTCGGCGTGGTCACGGCCGAACTCGCGCTCGCCGATCCCGCCACCGACCTCGGCCTGATGGTGCTCACCACCGCGCCCGACGTGCCCGGCCTGACGCGCCAGCTGGCCGACGGTGCCGAGGCGCCGGCGGCCGGCGGCAAGCCGACGCTCTACGTGATGCTGCCGGGGCGCGTGGCGGCGCCGGCGCGCGCGCACCTCGTGGAACGCGGGCTGCCGTACGTCGACACGCTGGCGGAGGCCATGAGCGTGCTCAAGGGTTGGAAGACATGGTCCGACTACCGCGAGCCTGATGCGCCCGTGCGCCCGGCCCAGGGCTACGCATTCGAGCGGCCGGCCCCGGGGCTGCTTGGCGAGGCGGGCGCCAAGGCACTGCTCGGCCGTGCCGGCCTGCCTGTCAATCGGGAGCTGCGGGTCGGCACGGTGGAGGCCGCGGTGGACGCGGCCGGAACGCTGGGTTTCCCGCTCGTGCTCAAGGTGGTTTCGCCGGACATCGCCCACAAGTCCGACGTGGGCGGCGTGGCACTCGGCATTGCCGATGCCGACGACTTGCGCGCGCGCTTCGCCCGCATGCAGACGCGCATCGCCGAGGCCGCGCCCGATGCGCGCATCGAGGGCTACGCGTTGCAGTCGCAGGAGGCCGGCGAGCTCGAGCTGATCGTCGGCGCGCGCCGCGATGCGCAGTTCGGGGCCCAGGTCGTCGTGGGTGCTGGCGGCGTGCTGGTCGAACTGCTCAAGGACGTTGCGGTGCTGCCGGCGCCGGTCGACGCGGCCGGTGCGCGGCGCGCCTTGGCACAACTGAAGGTGGCGCCGCTGCTCGGCGTCTACCGCGGGCGCGGCGCGCTCGACGTGGACGCCGTGGTCGACGCCATCGTGCGGCTCGGCTGGCTGGCACACGACCTTTCGCAATCCGGCGCGCCGGGCGAAGACTTCGAGATCGAAGTCAACCCGCTCAAGGTACGGCTCGCGGGGCAGGGCGCCATCGCGGTGGACGCCCGCGCGCGCATCGGCGGCGCCTGATTTCATCGATTCAACAGGAGACAACGTCATGGCACAGATCACCATCGAACAGCACGGCAAGGTCACGCTGTTCACCATCAACCGCCCGGCGCGCAAGAACGCCATCTGCAAGGACACGGCGCTCGAGCTGCAGGCCGGTTTCGCCGAGTTCGATGCGTCGGGGCAGCGCGTGGCGGTCATCACCGGCACCGGCGACGACGCCTTTTCGTCGGGCGCCGACGTGAGCAACCTGCCCGAGCTGTGGCGTTGCATCCCGGGCTCGGGCTTCACCACCGACAAGCCCATCATCGCGGCCACGGCCGGTTGGGTGGTCGGCGGCGCGATGGTGCTGACCATGATGTGCGACCTGCTGGTAGCGGCCGAGAACACGAAGTTCTCGTACCCCGAGGCGCGCCTGGGCTTCACCGGCGGCATGATCGCCGGCCTGGCCGCGCGCATTCCGCACAAGGTGGCGATGGAGATCATGCTGCTGGGCCGCACGGTGGAGGCCCGGCGCGCCTACGACGTGGGCCTGGCCACCGACGTGGTGCCGGTGGGCCGGCAGGTGGAAGTGGCGATGGAGCAGGCCGAGGCGCTCGCGAAGTCGGCGCCGCTGGTACTCACCACCATCAAGCGCTTCGTCAACCAGCACGTGCTGCCCAAGAGCCCGGCCGAGGCCATGGCCGAGACCTTGCGCCAGCTCAACGTGGTGCGCGACAGCGAGGACATCCAGGAAGGCATGTCCGCCTTCCGCGAGAAGCGTGCCCCGGTGTACGCGGGCCGCTGAAGCAACCGACGACCCGAAAGCGCCCACCATGTCCTTCCCGATCCGCTCCCTGCTGCTGCCGCTCGCGGCAACCCTCGCGTTGCTCGCCGCGCCGCACGCCTACGCCCAGGCATCCTGGCCGAACAAGCCGATGCGCGTCATCGTCCCGTATCCGGCGGGCGGCAATTCCGACGCCATCGGCCGTTTCATCGCCGACAGGCTCGGCGCCGCACTGGGGCAACCCATGGTGGTGGACAACAAGGGCGGAGCCGGTGCCACCATCGGCGCCGAACTCGCTGCCCGTGCGGTGGGCGATGGCTACACCTTCATGGTGGCGCCGACCGCGGTGTTCGCGATCACGCCGCACCTGCGCAAGGTGAGCTACCAGCCTTTCACCGACTTCGTGCCGATCGCGCAGCTCACCGGCAGCTATTCGATCGCGACCGCGCGGAAGGACGCGCCTTTCAACGACATCAAGGAGCTGGTGGCGGCCGCACGCAAGGCGCCGGGCAAGTACACCTTCGGCTCCGCCGGGCCGGCCACCGCGACCCACCTGGCGGGTGAGATGGTCGACAACCAGGCCGGCATCGACATGCTGCACGTGCCCTACAAGGGATCGGCCGAGGCGCTGTCGGACCTGGTTGGCGGGCGCATCGACATGATCTACGACCCCGTGAGCCTCACGCAGGTGAAGGCGGGCAAGGTCAAGGCGATTGCCGTGCTGAGCAAGAAGCGCCATCCGGAACTGCCCGAGGTGCCGACCATCCGCGAACAGGGCTACGACCTCGACACCCGCAGCTGGTTCGGCCTGTTCGCGCCCAAGGGAACGCCGAAGGCGATGGTCGACCGGATGGCGGCCGAGGTCGAGAAGATCCTGGCGACCGACGATGCGCGTCAGCTGCTGCTCAAGATGAGCCAGTACCCCGAGTACGTCGGGCCGGCAGCCTTCGCGGCGCAGATCCAGGCCGACAGCGCCTTCTTCAAGGAACTGATCGTGCGCGCCAAGATCCACGTCGAGTGACCGGGACCGCACCATGCTGAAGAGATTGCGCGTGCCTGCGCTCGTTGCCGTGCTGGGCGCCTGCCTGGCAGTGTCCACTGCTGCGCAGGGCGCCTGGCCCGACCGGCCGGTCCGGCTGATCGTTCCGTATCCGCCCGGTGGCACCAGCGACAACCTGGGGCGGCTGGTGGCGGAACGGCTCGGCGCGAAGCTCGGCGCGACGGTCATCGTCGACAACAAGCCGGGCGGCACCACGCAGATCGGCACCGAGCTCGCGGCGCGCGCCGCACCCGACGGCTACACCGTGCTGCTGGGCGCGGTGACTGCCTTCACCGTGCTGCCCCATCTGCGCAGCAAGCTGCCCTACGACCCGAAGCGCAGCTTCGAACCGCTGGGCGGGATCGCCGAATACCTGTCGGTGGTGGCGGTGCGCAAGGACCTGGGCGTTGGCAGCCTGGCGGAACTGATCGCGCTCGCGAAGGCGCGCCCGGGCAAGCTGAGCTACGGCTCGGCGGGGCTCGCATCGTTCGGCCACATCGCGGGCGAAATCCTCCAGCGCGAGGCCGGCGTCGACATGCTCCACGTGCCGTTCAAGGGCTCGGCCGACGCGGCCACCGCGCTTGCCGCAGGGCAGGTCGATGTGCTGATCGACGGCGCCGCCGTGCCGCTGGCGAAGGCCGGCCGCGTCGTGCCGCTGGCCGCCTTCAGTGCCGCGCGCCATCCGGAGCTGCCGGCCGTGCCCAGCCTGTCGGAAACCGGCATCGCGCTGAAGCGGCCCAAAGGCCCGGGCTGGGGCCTGTTCACGCCCAAGGGCACACCTGCCGCGATCAACGACCGCATTTCGCGCGCCTTGCAAGACCTGCTGGCCGAGCCCGACACGCAGGCCCGGCTCCAGCGCATCAGCACCGTGCCCGACTGGCGAACGCCGGAACAGCTGGAGCGCGCGATCGAGGCGGACTGGAAGTTCTATGGCGAACTGCTGCCGGCGATCGGCATGCGTGCGGAGTGAGCAACGGGGCCGACAGCAGCAGTTCGCCGAGTCCGAGGCGCTGTCTATAATTTTGCTTCCGCTCCCCCGCCACAGATCCGCATCCGCCGCATCTCAGCCAACTGGGGAGTTCTTTCCCCTTGTCTCACTGGCTGAGGTGCACCGTGCCCGAGCGCTTTTACAGAGAACTGCTGCGGTATTTCACCCGCCACACCCGTGACGGGGACGCGGCCGCCGATGTGGTGCAAGAAGCCTACCTGCGCGTCTATGCGCTTCAGCACGCCGGCGGTGCGGTGCTGGCGCCGCGGGCGCTGCTGTACCACACGGGCCGCAACATCGTCGCCACCGACGCGACCCGGCGTGCCGCCGAGCAGCGCATGCTCGACACGCTCGCCCTGGTCTCCAGCGGCGACAGCGCACCGACGGTCGAGCGGCAGGCGATCGCGCGCCAGCAGCTGGACCGGCTTGTCGAGCGCCTCGCCGCCATGCCGCGCAAACGGCGCGAAGCCTTCATCCTCGTGCGCATTCATGGCTATACCTACAAGGAAGCGGCCGAGCACATGGGGCTGAGCGAGGCGGCCCTGGAGCGCAACGTGATGCGCGGGATCTTCGATTGCGCGGGCCTGGCGCCCGCGCGCACATGAAAGGCCCGACGCAATGACCGTGGCCGCGCCGACCCGCGCCATGATCGCGCAGGCCCTTCTGCTGATCGGCCGCATGCACAAGGCACAACCGGAAGCGGCGCGCGCCGCGCAGGCGGAGCTTGCGCAGTGGCGCGACACGGATGCCACCCATGCCGATGCGGTCCGCGCCGCACAGCAGCTCTGGGACGCGACGAACGGCAGCGCGCTGGCGGACAGCGTGGCGCTGCCGCGCAGCCAGGCCAAGACCGATCGGACGCGGCGCCGCGTCGCCGGTCTCCTGGGCGTCGGCGGCCTGGCCGCGCTGCTGGCGGCCGGCGGCGGGTGGTACTGGCAACAACCCGTCTACAGCGTGGCCCTGGCCACCGGGCACGCGCAGCTGCTCGAACGCACCCTGCCCGACGGGACGCGGCTGAGCCTGGCTGCGCGCACGCGGGGATCGATCGTCTACTACCGCGACCGCCGCGAGGTCCGGCTCGACGCTGGCGAGATCCGCTTCCAGGTCGCGCCCGATGCCGAACGCCCCTTCACCGTCGCGACCGATTGGGGGCACGTGCGGGTGCTGGGAACCACCTTCAGCGTCAGCGCACGCGACAACCGCATGCGCGTCGCCGTCTCCGAAGGCCGTGTCGGCGTCTGGCCGACTGGCGACACCGCGGGCGAACCCGCGGCGGTCATCCAGCGCGGGGAGGCGATCGAATCCGATGGGCAGAGGATGGGGCCTCCGGTGTCGATCGCGCCCGATGCGGTCGGCGCGTGGCGGCACGGCTGGCTGGTTTTCGACAACACGCCGTTGCCCGAGGCGCTGGCGCGCTGGAACGACTACCTTCAGCGTCCGCTGCGGCTGGGCGCATCGCCGCAACTCGACGCGCTGCGGCTGAGTGGCAGCTTTCCCGTGCGCAACCCCCAGGCCTTCCTCGCCGGCCTGCCGGACATCCTTCCGGTCCGTGTGGTGCATGCGCCGGGCGGCGCCGCCACCGTCGAGATGCGCTGAGCGGGCAGGGCGCGCGGACGCCGGATACATCGAGTTTCAAATAGGTTTGTCAGGATTTGGCGCTGTCGCTGGTCTTCTGCAGGAAACCACCGAAGACCCGCTTCATGACCAGCCCACACACACTTCCACGGCCCGCCGCATCGACGGGCGCCATCGCATTGGCCTTCGCCGTCGCACTGGCCGCGCTCGCACAGCCGGGCGCGGCGGCCGCGCAGCCGCAGCGCGCCGCCATCCCCGCGTCGATCCTCCAGTGGGCGCTGCCGTCGCAGCCGCTCGCGCAGACCCTGAACGCGCTGTCGCGTCAATCGGGCGTGGCCATCGGCGCCGAAGGCTCCCTGCTGGCGGGCAGGATGGCGCCCGCGGTGCAGGGCCGCCTGACGCTGCAGCAGGCGCTGGACCGGGTGTTGGCGGACTCCGGCCTGGTCGCGGTGCAGAGCGGCCCCGCGACGATGTCGATCCAGCGGGCGCCGGTGCCGTTGGCGGCCGGTGCGGCGCTGCCCCCGGTCACCGTCACGGCCGCGCTCGATACCGAAACGGCCACCGGCCCGGTGGTCGGCTATGTGGCCCGGCGCAGCGCCACCGGCAGCAAGACCGACACGCCGATCATCGAGACGCCGCAGTCGATCTCGGTCGTGACCAGCGATGAGCTGCGCAACCGGCAGGCCGAGACGCTGTCGCAGGCGCTCAACTACACGCCGGGCTTTACCAGCCAGCCCACGAGCTTCAACCGCACCGCGGACCGGTTCCGCATTCGCGGCATGGACGTGGAGTCGGCCACCAGCGGATCGCTGCGCGACGGCTTGCGGCTTCAGAGCAACTCGTACGACGGCACGCAGGAGCCCTTCGGCCTGGAGCGGGTCGAGGTGCTGCGGGGTGCGGCGTCGGTGCTCTACGGCCAGCTCTCGCCGGGCGGGGTGATCAATGCCATCAGCAAGCGGCCGACGTCGACGCCGCTGCGCGAGCTCAATGTGCAGCTCGGCAACCACGACCGGCGGCAGATTTCAGCCGACTTCAGCGGCCCGCTCGCCGGCAGCGAGACGCTCGACTACCGCCTGACGATGCTGGGCCGCGAGAGCAACACCGCGCAAGACCACATCGGCGACGACAAGCTCTACATCGCGCCATCGCTGACCTGGCGGCCCAACGCCGACACCTCGCTCACGCTGCTGTCCTTCTATCAAAAGAGCGACAGCCGCTTTCCGGCGCCCCTGCCTTACCAACTGGTCGAAGGCGTCGGTAGCGGCGCGTTCCGGATCGGGCGATCGGACTTCATCGGCGAGCCCTCGTACGACAAGATGAAGGGCGAGATGTTCGCGCTCGGCTACGAGCTCGCGCACCGCATCAGCGACAGCACGCGCTTGAGCCACAAGCTGCGCTACTTCAATGCAGACGTCGAGTGGAACTACCTGCAGGCGCAGACGTCGAGTGCCGCGATCCGCACCGCATCGACCCGGGGTGTTCTTCAACGGCAGTACAGCGACCGGCGCGAACGCACCGTGGGGCTGGCGAGCGACTTCCATATCGAATCGAAGCAACATCTGCTCGGCGCGGAGCACACGCTGCTGGTGGGCATCGATGCCTACAAGACCTCCTACGATTCACGCAACTTCCGCGGCAATGCGCCAACGCTCGACCTGCGCAACCCTGTCTATGGCCAGCCGGTGGTCGTCAACCGCAGCGGCAGCCTGGACCGCGGCTCGCGCATCGACACCACGCAGAAGGGCATCTACCTGCAGGACCAGATTCGGCTCGGCGACCACTGGACCGTGCTGCTCGGCGCGCGCCACGACTGGGCCGACCAGGACCAGACGCTGCGGCGCAACCAGGCAAGAGTCGGACAGGGCAACGAGGCGTCCACCTGGCGGGCCGGCCTGGTCTACAAGACGTCGTTCGGCCTGGCGCCGTACCTGAGCTACAGCGAGTCTTTCTTCCCGGTCTCCGTCGCGGATGCCGGCGGCGCACTCTTCAAGCCCACCGGCGGCAAGCAGTACGAAGCCGGCGTGCGCTACCAGCCCGAGGGAAGCAACCTGCTCGCAAGCGCCGCCATCTATGAGCTGAGGCAGACCGACGTGCTGAAGTACGACGCGGGCAGCGACATGTACCGCCAGTCCGGCGAGGTTCGGTCGCGGGGCTTCGAGCTCGAGGCCAAGGCCGAGCTGACGCCGGCGCTCAGCCTGATCGCGTCCTATGCCTATACCGATGCGCGCATCACGCGCAGCAGCATCGCCTCGGAGATCGGGCAACGCAGCGAAGACACCCCGTACCACCAGGCCGCGCTGTGGGTCGACTACAACTTCGCGCCGCTCGGGCTGCCGCAGCTGACGGTCGGTGCCGGCGCGCGCTACAAGGGCGCGACGCAGCCTTCGGGCATCGCGACGCCGATGCCCGCCTACACGCTGTTCGATGCGATGCTGAGCTACCGCATCAACCGCCACTGGAACCTGGTGGCGAACCTCAGCAACCTGACGAACAAGAAGTTCACCTACTGCGAGTTCGCCATCTGCCGCTATGGCGACGAGCGCCAACTGACCAGCACGCTGACCTACCGCTGGTGAGGCCGATGGGCATGCGCAGCCTGTGGGTCGGCCTGCACCGGTATGTGGGGCTGGTGCTCGCGGGGTTCCTGATCGTCGCCGGCGCGACCGGCAGCCTGCTCGCCTGGAACGATGAGTTGGAGGCCTTCGTCAGCCCGCAACTGTTCCGCGTGGCCGCGCCATCGCCCGAGGCCCAGACGCTTGACCCGCTCGTGATTCGCGAGCGGCTGCAGGCCGCGTATCCCCACGCGCTCGCCGTGCGCATGCCGCTCTCGCACGAACCCGGACACGCGCTGCTGTTCATGCTCAGGAGCGTGCCAGGTGGCGCGGGCCGCACGCCGCAGGCGCTTCCGAACGACCAGGTCTTCGTCGACCCGTACACCGGCCGCGTGCTCGGGGAGCGCAAGTGGGGCGATCTCTCGCAGGGCATGAAGAACCTGATGCCCTTCATCTACCGGCTGCACGAATCCCTCGCGCTGGGCGTGGTGGGAACCATCGGCTTCGGCATCGTCGCGCTGCTGTGGACCATCGATTGCTTCGTCGGGGCCTACCTGACGCTGCCGGCAACGCCCCACCGGACGCGCGACACGGGCAGACGCCGGCGCGCGCCGTGGCTCGTGCGCTGGTGGCCCGCGTGGACGCTGCGCCGAAGCGGCGGCTACAAGCTGCACGTCGACCTGCACCGGGCCGGGGGATTGTGGACCTGGGTGATGCTGTTCGTGCTGGCCTGGAGCAGCGTCGCGTTCAACCTGCCCCAGGTGTACGAGCCAACGATGAAGGCAGCCTTCGCGCACCAGCCCGGCCTCGAGTCGCTTCCGAGGCTGGCTGCGCCACGGCCCGACCCCATCATGGGATGGGCAGAGGCCCTTTCGCGCGCGCGCCAGCTCATGGCCCAACAGGCGCGCGACCACGGGTTCGAGGTCCGGTCCGAGAAAGCGCTGATCTACGACCCCGTGCGCGGGCTGTACCGGTACGACGTCCGCAGCAGCCGGGACATCCGCAGCCCCGGCGGCAATACGCGCATGGCGATGGACGGCGCCACCGGCGCGTTCAAGGGCCTGTGGCTGCCGACGGGTGCCGCCACCGGCGACTCCGTCAAGACCTGGCTCACCAACCTGCACATGGCGTCGATGGGGGGCTGGCCGATGAAGCTGTTCGTCTGCGCACTGGGGCTCGCGGTGGCGATGCTCAGTGTGACGGGTGTGGTGATCTGGGATCGCAAGCGCAGGGCGCGCCGGAGCGCGCGCCTGCATGCGGTGCGCGCGCGCTAGGCGCGAGCCTCCTGCATCGTTCCTTTGACCTCTTCGCCGTGCAGCGGCATGCCCAGTGCGCGGAGTTTCTCCTGCACCCGGGCAACATCGACATGGCGCACGGCCACGCCCTGGTCGATCGCCACCGCCGCCGCTACGCCCGCGGCCTGCCCTGTGGCCATGCAGGCGGGCATGTTGCGCGAGCGTGCATGGGCATCGTGGTCTGCCGATATGCAGCGGCCCGCTACCAGCATTTGCTCCACGCCCTTGGGCAGCAGCGTGCGGTAGGGGATCTCATAGGGGCGCAGGCCCTGAAAGTCGACGTCGGCGCCCTTGGGGTCGTGAATGTCGAGCGCCGATGCGTCGGCCGCGATGCTGTCGTCGAAGTGCGTGCCCTCGATCGAATCCGCGCCGCTGAGCGTGTACTCGCCCACGATGTGGCGCGTCTCGCGCACGCCGAGCACGGGGGCGATCGCCTCGATGCGCGCATTCTCGAAGCCCGGAATCGTCTCGCGCAGATAGCGCGCAACGCCCTCGATCTGGCGGTAGCACTCGAGCACGGCGTTGGTGAACTGCAGCGGGTCGAACACGTTCACGCCGGTCACGCGCGTGCCGTTCACGTACATGCGGCCGTCGGCGGTCTTCAGCGTGATGTTGTCGCGCTGCAGCTGGATGCCGGTCTTCTGCTGCCACTCGCGCAACGACTGGTTGAAGCCGGTGAGCCAGAGGCCGTAGTCCAGGCCTTGCACGGTCTCGGGAATGGCGCGGGCGGGCACGTCGTCGGTGGTGGCGGCCCACGCGGCCAGGCGAACCAGGTCGACGCGGTCCATGGTGAAGTACATCGACACCGGCTGCATCGTTTCGGATTCGCCGCCCGCCCCCATGACGAACGGTGCGCCGGCGCGCACCGCGATGTCGGCATCGGCCGAGCAGTCGATCACCACCTTGCCCGCGATGAACTGGCGGCCCGTCTTGCTCTCGACGACGACGCCCTTCACCGTGGCGCCCTCCATGACCGGGTTGGACACCACCGTTTCGAAGAGGATCTGGACGCCGGCCTCGGCGCACAGCCGGGTCAGCAGCATCTTCATCATCTCCGGATCGCAGGGCGATGCGATCTTCACGCCGCCGGTTTTCACCACCGCCATGTAGTCGTCGCCGGCGCCGCCCACCGAGCGCGCCAGGTTCCATATCTCGAGCGGCAGCCCGCCGACCAGCGCGCCCGATGGCTTGGTGTTCAGGCCCAGCGTGAGGTTGCCCCCGAGCGAGCCGAAACGCTCGATCATGACCACGCGCTTGCCTTGCCGCGCGGCCGAGATGGCGGCGAAGGGCCCGGTCGTTCCGCCACCGACGACGATGACGTCGGTCTCCATCAACAGCGGGGTCTGGCGGGCGGGTTCGGTGATGCAGGTTGGGTTGTTGCTGTTATTGCTCATGCTCTTTTCATTCCAGTTCGATGTTGGCCCGCTTCACGACGGGGCCCCACTTGTTGATCTCATCGGCCATGAAGCGGCCGAACTCCTCGGGCGTGCCGGCCACCACCGTGGCGCCCATTCCGGTCAGCCGTTCCTTCACCTCGGGCGATTGGAGGATGGCGACCAGTTCCTTGTTGAGCCGGGCCACGATCGGCTGCGGCGTGCCCGCCGGCGCGAGCAGGCCGAACCACGCGGTCGCCTCGAAGTTGGGGTAGCCGGCCTCGGCCATCGTGGGCACGTCGGGCAGGGCGGCCGCGCGCGTCTTGGTGGTGACGGCCAGCGCCTGCAACTTGCCGCCCTTGACGTGCGGCGCTACCGGCACGATGTTGTCGAACATCACATCGACCGAGCCGCCCATCAGGTCGACATGCGCCGGCGGACTGCCCTTGTAGGGCACGTGCAGCATGTCGATGCCGGCGAGCGACTTGAAGAGCTCGCCCGACAGTTGGTGCGACGTGCCGGGCCCCGATGACGCGAAGGTGATCTTGCCGGGGCTCGCTTTCGCCAGCGCCACCAGGCTCGGCACGTCCTTGACGGGCAGGCTGGTGCGCGTGACGAGCACCAGCGGCGTGATGGTCATCAGCGTGATCGGCACGAAGTCCTTCACCGGATCGAAGGGCAGCTTGCGATAGACGTGCTTGCTGATCGGCAATGCCGCGGAAGCCACGGTCAGCGTGTAGCCGTCGGGGGCCGAGCGCGCGCCGATGTCGGTGCCGATGTTCCCGCCGGCGCCGGGCCGGTTGTCGACCAGCACGGGTTGGCCGAGCGCCTTGCCGAGCTTCTCGCCGACCAGCCGCGCAATCGTGTCGGAGGCCTGTCCACCGGGGTAAGGGACGATGATCTTGACGGGCTTGCCGGGGTAGTCGTCGGCCTGGGCCCCGGCGCACAGCGCCCATGCGGCGGCCACAGCGAGAACGGTTCGCTTCATCTGCTTGTCTCCTGATTGTTCGCCACCGGACCGGTGGCTTCTTTCTCTGGGGTGCAGCGCCCGAAGGCTCCTGCAGCGGCGCAAAGGGCGGCTCAGGCCGCCTTCTGGTTGGCAAACGCTGCGGGCTCGTGCGCTCGCAACGTGGTCTCGTACGACCTTCTGACGTGTTCCGCGGCGAGTGCCTGTGCACGCACCTCGTCGCGCGCCTGGACGGCCTCGAAGATGGCGCGGTGGTCGCGCACCGCGGCCTGCCGGCGCACCGGGTCGGCCTTGGCGACCGTGCGGCGCGAGAGCACGATCTGCGCATTGAGCGAGTCCAGCATCGTCTGCAGGCGCGAGTTTTTCGCGGCCTTGATCAGCCCGCTGTGGAAGTCGTGCCCAAGCTGCACCCACTTCTCGTGGTCCTTTTCGCGCTCGTAGCGGTTGCACAGGCGCTCGAGCTCGGTGATCTCGGCCGCGGTGGCGCGAAGCGCTGCATACCGCGTGGCGCTGGCTTCCAAGACTTCGCGCAGCTCGAAGAACTCGCGCAGGTCGTCGAGCGAGCGACGCGGCACGGCGTAGCCGCGCGACGGCAGCTCCTCGAGGTAGCCCTCGCGCGTCAGCAGCTTCATGGCCTCGCGGATCGGCGTGCGGCTCATGCCCAGGCGCTCGGCCAGGTGGATCTCGTACAGCGGCTCGCCCGGCTGCAAGAGGCCCTGCACGATTTCCTCGCGCAGCTGGGTGTAGGCGCGCGGTGTCAGTCCGGATGTCTTGATGGCCATTTATGTGAATCCACTGTGTATACGCAACGTCCACAGTTTGGAGCGGCGATCGGCCTCGTGTCAATGCGCCGCCGGGTTTACACCTACTGCGCTGCGTCCCTGCGGGCCCTGGCCCAAGGGCCGACAGCCAGCGTTACGCCGCAGCCCAAGCCGGTGTTACGTAACACGTCGCCTCAGGCGGGGTGCCCGCATCTTTGCTCCGCCGGTTTTGCGCGATGTTGGGATGCGTTGCGATCTTTTACGCGCTCGGTCAACCGCTTACGCACCTGTGCGGCTGCGGCATGCATGTTGCGCTTGCCGGGGATGAACATCGCCTTCACCACCGTCTGGAACGCCGCACTCGGCGCTTGGGTTGCAGCTTCCGAACTCGCGCGCGTGCGCGGAAAACGCAGCAGCAGCACCCGCACACGCGCCGGCCGCGCGGCAGGTATGGCCGGGCCGTTGCTCGCGGCCGCAGGCTTCGCCATGACCGCACCCGCCTGGGCCGCCTGCACGCTGACCGGCTCCACGCTCGATTGCACCGGCGCCAACCCCGGCTGGCAGGGCGTGGCGGAGGGTGGAACGATCAACAACAGCGGCACCATCGGTACCCTGGGCGACGGCACATGGGGCATCTACGTCGGCGCCAACGTCACGGTCAACAACACCGGCACGGTCACCGGGTCGGCGGGCGTGGTGGCCGGAGGCAACGCGGTCATCAACAACAACGGCGGCTCGATCGTTTCCACCGATCGCGCGATCCAGGTGACCGGGGGACCGCTCACGCTGACCAACTCGAACGGCGGCGTGATCGAAGGCCTGGCCGGCGCCCTGCTGTACGGCGGCGGCTCGGTGGTGAATACCGGCAACAGCCGCATCACCAGCACGGGCAACTACCTCGGCCTCGGCTTCGGAGGCGGCAGTGCCAGCATCACCAATACGTTCGGCTCCACCATCGAGGGCGCCTACAGCATCTTCGGTCAGGCCACCTCGATCACGCTCGACAACGGGGGGCTGCTGCGCGGCCACGTCGCGCTCGACCACGGTCTTGTGCAGCAGGTCACGCTTCGTACCGGCAGCCGGATCATCGGCAACCTCAGCATCGGCGCCATGGCGGGGTCGACGCTGACGTTGGCGGGCGCGGGCACCCAGGTCTATTCACAGGCCGCGTCGGAGATCACCGACTTTGGCGGTGACCTGATCAAGGTCGACAGCGGCGACTGGTTGATCGACCGGTCGATCGGGCCCCGCACTGCCTCGGTCAACGCCGGCACGTTGGGCTTCGGCGCCGGCGGTACGTTCGGCGGCAATGCCGCGGTGAGCCTGGCCGCAGGCTCCCAGCTCTACACGGCCGCGGGCGCCGCGCCGCTCATCGGCAACCTCCAGGGCGCGGCGGGCAGCACGGTGTCGCTGGGCGCCGGCTCCGCGCTGCGCCTGGGCGACGACCTCGACTCGAACGTTGCCAGCGACATCAGCGGCTCGGGCACGCTCATCAAGTTCGGCACTGGCGTGCTGGCATTGAGCGGCAACAACAGCGGCTTTGCCGGCGGTATCACGGCCTACGGGGGCACGCTCCAGCTGACGGGCGCGCAGGCGCTCGGCGGCGCGGCGCTGGGCATCGGCGGGCCGGTCACGCTCACAAGCGCGGCCTCCGCGTTGACGCTGAACGCGGTGGACCTCTTCGCGGGCGGTGGCACGCTGGCGGTGCAGGCGCCCGGCAGCGTCACCTTCAACGGCCTCGTCTCCGGCGCGGGCGCGCTGGACCTGCGCGGGATCGGCGGCGCGGTGTCACTGCTGGGCAACAACAGCTACGGCGGCGGCACGCGCGTGGGGGTCAACTCGGTGCTGGTCGGCAGCGACACCGCACTGGGCACCGGCGCGGTGGCCATCGAAGGCAACACGACCCTTTCGAGCAACGCAGCCCGTGCGCTGGGCAATGACTTCTCGATCGGCGCGGGGCAGACGCTCACGATCACCGGCCCGGTGATGTCGCTCGGCGGCACGGTGTCCGGCGATGGCGCCATCGTGAAGGTCGGCGGCAGCGAACTGGTGCTGGGCGGCGCCAACACCTACGCGGGCGGCACGCTCGTGGCGCAAGGCACGCTGCGCATCGCCAATGCCTCGGGCAGCGCCACCGGCCTTAGCGCCGTTACGGTCAGCAAGGGGGCCACTCTGGCCGGCACCGGCGCCATCGCGGGCCCGGTGACGGTGAGTTCCGGCGGGCGCCTCTCTGTAGGCACGGGTACGGGCACGATGACCACCGGTGCGCTGACGCTGGCGGCCGGCTCGGCGCTCGACATGGAGCTGGGCCAGGCCGGCGTCGTCGGCGGCGCGTTGAACGACCTGCTGAACGTGAATGGCGACCTCTCGCTCGGCGGCACGCTCAACGTCAGTCAGTCGGCCGGCGGCAATTTCGGCGCGGGCCTGTACCGGCTCATCAACTACACCGGTGCGCTCACCGCCAACGCGATGACCATCGGCAGCGCGCCGACGCCTGCGGGCTACCTCGCGCTGCAGACCGGCATCGCGAACCAGATCAACCTAGTCAATACCGGGGGCCTCGCGCTCAACATGTGGGACGGCGCCAATCCGGCCAACTTCAACGACGGCAAGATCGCAGGCGGCGCCGGCACCTGGCGCGCGGGCAGCCCCGCCGACAACTGGACCGACGTCAACGGCGTGGCGAACGCTGGCTGGGTCCAGGACGGCTTCGCGATCTTCGCGGGCACCGGCGGCGCGGTCACGGTGGACAACAACGGCACCGACGGCGCGGTGCGCATCGGCGGTGCGCAGTTTGCGGTCGACGACTACAGCATCGGCGGCGATGCGTTGACCATCAGCGCACCGGCGACCGTGGTGCGCGTGGGTGACGGCAGCGGCGCCAGCGCAGGCATGACTACGACCATCGGCGCGGCGATCGGCGGCGCAGGCGGCCTCGTGAAGGAAGACGGCGGCACGCTGGTGCTGGGCGGCGCGAACACCTACGCGGGCGGCACCACCGTCAGGGGCGGCATCCTGCAGATTTCGGCGGACAACAACCTGGGTGCGGCCGGCACCGGCCTGGCGCTCGACAGCGGCACGCTGCGCGTGGCGACCGGGGCCATCGTTGTGGAGTCGGACCGCAACGTCACGCTGGGTACCGGCGGCGGGACCTTCGAAATGGCGAAAGGCCATTTCAACTTGAACGGCTCCATCGGTGGCGCGGGTGGCCTCACGGTGAGGGGTGCGGCGGGTGGCGCATTGACGCTGAACGCGGCCAACACCTACGGCGGCGGGACATTGCTGCAGGACGGAGGCTCCCTCATCGCCAACGCGGACGGCGTGTTCGGCAGCGGCGACGTGCGCCAGGAAACCAATGGCACGCAGTTGGCGATCGTCGGATCGGCGAGCGCCGGGAACACGCGGGTCACGGTAGGGCGCGCTGGCAGCACCGACGCCGGCAACCTGCTCGGGTTCGCGCAGACGGCCTCGGCTGGCACGGCCCGCATCGACCTCCATGGCCAGGGTTTCTTTGGCGGCAGCTTCAATGCCGTGCTGTTCGGCAACGCCAGCACCGCAGGCAACGCGACCATCGACAACCAGGGCGGCATGGTCGCCTTCAGCGACGCGGCCAGCGCGGGCGGCTCGACCATCATCGTCGGCGCCAGCAGCGTCGTGGGCTTCGCGTCCGATGCGTCGGCAGGCACCGCCAAGCTCCATAACCAGGCCGGCGGCATCGTGTACTTCGCTGGCAATGCGTCTGCGGGCACGGCGTCGGTCACCAACGCGAGCGGGGGCATGGTCGACGTGTCGGGCATGACAGCGCCGGCAGGGCTTTCGATCGGCTCGCTCGCGGGCGACGGCGCGGTGGCGCTCGGTGCCACCCGGCTGACGCTCGGCGGCCTGAATGCGAACGACGTGATCTCGGGGGCTATCTCGGATGCGGGCAGCCTGTTCCCGCAGCCCGGTTCGGGCACCGGCGGTTCGATCGTGAAGGTGGGCAGCGGCACGCTGACGCTCACAGGCGCCAACAGCTACACCGGCGGCACCACGGTTGCGGCCGGCACGCTGAGCGTGAACAACACCGCAGGCAGCGCCTCAGGCACGGGCGCCGTGCAGGTGCAAGGCGGTGCAAGCCTGGTCGGCAGCGGCACCCTTGCCGGCGACGTGACACTCGACAAGGGCGCCATCCTGTCCGCGGGCAACGCAGGCGTCGCCGGCGGCGTCGGCACGCTCACGACGGGCAACCTTGCCCTCGGCAGCGGCGCGGTGCTGAACTACGACCTCGGTGAGGCGGGCGTGGCGGGCGGCACGCTGAACGACCTGGTCAACGTCAACGGCAACCTGCAGCTCGACGGCATCCTGAACGTGGCGCAGACCGCCGGCGGCAAGTTCGGCGCGGGCTTGTACCGGCTCATCAACTACACCGGCACGCTGGTCGACAACGGCCTGGACATCGGCACCGCACCCACCGACGCGAGCAACCTCCAGGTGCAGACCTCGGTCGCCCAGCAGGTCAACCTGGTGAACTCCGAGGGCGTGGCGCTCAACCTCTGGGACGGCAACAACAGCGCGAACATCAACGACGGAAAGATCGCCGGCGGCTCGGGCACCTGGCGCGCGGGCGGTCCCGGCGACAACTGGACCGACGCCAACGGTGTGGCGAACGGCACCTGGAAGCAGGACGGGTTCGCGATCTTCACGGGCACGGCCGGCAAAGTCACGGTCGACAACACGGGCGCGGGCGGCGCGGTGCGCATCGGCGGTGCGCAGTTCGCGGTCGACGGCTATGCGATCGATGGCGACCCGCTGACCCTCGCCGCGGCGAACACCGTGGTGCGGGTGGGCGACGGCACCGCCGCGAGCGCGGGCATGGCCGCGACCATCGGCGCGGCGCTCGTCGGTGCGGGCGGCCTCGTGAAGGAAGACGGCGGCACGCTGGTGCTGGGCGGTGCGAACACGTACACGGGCGGCACCACGGTCGGGGCCGGCATCCTGCAGATTTCGTCGGACAACAACCTGGGTGCGGCCGGCACCGGGCTGGCACTCGATGGCGGCACGCTGCGCATCGCAGCGGGCGTGGTGCCGTTCTTCAGCGCGCGCGCCATCGCGCTCGGCGCGGGCGGCGGCACCATCGACCTGTCGAACAGCGTGTTCGGCGTGGGCGGACCGATCACCGGAAACGGGCGCCTGACGGTCACCGGCAACGGCGGCACGCTCGGCCTCGTGGCGGCCAACGGCTACAGCGGCGGCACCGTGCTGAAGGATGGCGCGAGGATCACCACCACCGTGAGCGGCGTGCTGGGCAGTGGCGCCGTGGAACAGCAGGGCAACGGCACGGTGCTGTCGCTGCTCGGCACCGCGAGCGCGGGCAGCAACGCCTACACCGTGGCGCGTGCGGCGAGCGCGGACAGCGGCAACACGCTGTCGTTCTCGCAGTCCGCCACCGCGGGCAATGCGACCATCACGCTCAACGGCGCGGGCTGGACGACTGCAGGCTCGAACGCACTGCAGTTCGGCGGCGATGCCAGCGCCGGTGCGTCCACCATCGTCAACCAGGGCGGGGCGATCAATCTCTTCCAGAACGCGAGCGCCGGCACGGCGACGATTACCAACGCCGACAAGAGCCTGCTGGCCTTCGGCTTGGACGCATCGGCCGGAAGCGCCACCATCGCCAACCAGGCCGGCGGCCTGGTGCGCCTCGCCGACAGTTCGACGGGCGACACGGCATCGGTCACAAACGCGGCGGGAGGCACGCTCGACGTCTCGGGCATCACCGCGGCCGGCGGCACGGCGGTCGGCGCGCTGTCGGGCGCCGGCGCGGTGGTGCTCGGCGCCACGCGGCTGACGCTCGGCGGGCTGAATGCGAACGACGTCGTCTCGGGCGCGGTGAGCGACAAGGGCAGCCTGTTCGTGCAGCCCGGCACGGGCACTGGCGGCTCGATCGTCAAGGTTGGGAGCGGCACGCTGACGCTCTCGGGTGCCAACAGCTACACCGGTGGCACCACCGTGGCGTCCGGCACGCTCAGCGTGAACAACACCGCAGGCAGCGCGACCGGCAGCGGCGCGGTGCAGGTGCAGGGCGGTGCGACCCTGACCGGCAGCGGCACCATTGCGGGCGCCGTCAGCATCGCCAACGGCGGCATCCTGGCCGCGGGCAACAGCCCCGGCAAGCTGACCGTGGGCGGCCTGAGCCTGGCCGCAGGCGCGGTGATGAACTACGAGCTCGGCCAGGCCGGCACCGTCGGCGGCGCGCTCAACGACCTGGTCAACGTCAACGGCAACCTGCAGCTCGACGGAACGCTCAACATCGCGCAGTCGGCTGGCGGCACGTTCGGGCCGGGGCTCTACCGCCTCATCGGCTACACCGGCACGCTGACCGACAACGGCCTGGACATCGGCACCGCGCCGGCCGCGGCGAGCGACCTGCAGGTGCAGACCTCGGTGGCGCAGCAGGTCAACCTGGTGAACCGGGCGGGCCTGTCGCTCAACTTCTGGGATGGCGGCGACAGCAGCAAGTACAACGACGCCCAGGTGGCCGGCGGCAGCGGCATCTGGCGCGTCGGCAACCCGCAGCCTTCGATGGACGGCTGGACCGACATGGACGGCAAGCTCAATGCCAACTGGGCGCAGGACCAGTTCGCGGTGTTCGGCGGAGCGGCCGGCACGGTGGCGGTGGATGGCAGCGGCGGCACCGTGCGCATCGCGGGCGCGCAGTTCGCCACCGGCGGCTACCAGGTGCAGGGCGATGCCATCGAGCTCGGCGCTGCGAACACGGTGGTGCGCGTGGGCGACGGCACGGCCGCCGGCGCAGGCATGACCGCGACCATCGGCGCCGCGCTCACCGGCGCGGGCGGCCTGGCGAAGGAAGACGCGGGGACGCTGGTGCTGGGCAGCGCCAACAGCTACAACGGCGGCACCAGCGTCACGGGCGGCGTGCTGCAGATTGCCGCCGACAGCCACCTCGGCGCGGCCAGCGGCGCGCTCTCGCTCGACGGCGGCACGCTGCGCGTGACCGGCGACACCACCAGCGCGCGCGCCGTCACGCTCGGCAAGGCGGGCGGCGCGTTCGATGTCGACGCGACGCGCGCCGTCGCGCTGAACGGCGCGGTGACGGGCGCCGGCAGCCTGCGCAAGACAGGCGCCGGCACCTTGCAGTTGGGCGCGGCCAATGGCTACGCCGGCGGCACCGAGGTCGCCGCGGGTTCGCTCGAAGCGCTCACCAGCGGCGCGCTGGGCACCGGGCCGGTGTCGGTGGCCGGCAAGGCATCGCTGGCGTTCGGCAACACGGCCGACGCGGGCAAGCTGACCATCACCGCCAACAGCGGTGCCGTGGTGGCGTTTCGCGACGCGTCGAGCGCCGGTGCTGCGACCTTGGTGAACAACGCAGGTGCACAGCTGCGCATCGATGGCCTCAGCGCCGCGGGCGTGCGCATCGGCTCGCTCGAGGGCGCGGGCGCCGTGCTGCTCGGCGACAAGGCACTCACGCTCGGCGGGCTCGGCGGCAGTGACGCGCTCTCGGGCGCCATCGGCGGCACGGGCGGCTCGATCGTGAAGGTGGGTGCGGGCACGCTCACGCTCGCGGGCGCCAGCAGCTACACCGGTGGCACCACGGTGAGCGCGGGCACGCTGAGCGTGAACAACAAGAGCGGCAGCGCGACCGGCAGCGGCGCGGTGCGGGTGCAGGGTGGCGCGACGCTTTCGGGCAGCGGCGCCATCGCCGGTGCGGTCACCATCGACAAGGGCGGCCTCCTGGCCGCGGGCAACAGCCCCGGCACGCTGACGCTCGGCGCGCTCACGCTCGCCGGTGGGTCCACGCTGAACTACGAGCTCGGCCAGGCCGGTGTGCCGGGCGGTGCGCTGAACGACCTGATCAACGTCGGCGGCAACCTGCAGCTGGACGGCACGCTCAACGTCGCGCAGTCCGCGGGCGGCACCTTCGGGCCCGGGCTGTATCGCCTGTTCAGCTACGGCGGCAGCCTGAGCGACAACGGACTGGACATCGGCACCGCGCCGGCCGGCACCAAGCTGGCCGACCTGCAGGTGCAGACCTCGGTGGCACAGCAGGTCAACCTGGTCAACCGGGCCGGGCTGTCGCTGAACTTCTGGGATGGCGCAGACAGCAGCAAGTACAACGACGGCAAGGTGGCCGGCGGCAGCGGCACGTGGCGCGCGGGCACCCCGGTGCCGTCGATGGACGGCTGGACCGATGCGGACGGCAGGCTCAACGGCAACTGGGCGCAGAACCAGTTCGCGGTGTTCGGCGGCAAGGCCGGCACGGTGACGGTGGACGACAGCGGCGGTGCAGTGCGCGTTGCGGGCGCGCAGTTCGCGGTCGACGGCTACGTGGTGCAGGGCGACGGCATCCGCATGGACGGTGCCAGCACGGTGGTGCGCGTGGGCGACGGCACGGCCGCGGGCGCGGACATGACCGCCACGCTGGATGTGGCGCTCTCCGGCACCGGCGGCCTGTCGAAGGAAGATGCCGGCCGATTGATCCTGGGCGGTGCCAATACCTACAGCGGCGGTACCACCGTCAAGGGCGGCGTGCTGCAGGGCAGCGCCACCAGCCTGCAGGGCGATATCGTCAACAACGCGGAGTTGGCCTTCGACCAGGACAAGGTCGCGGGCACCTATGCAGGCACGCTGAGCGGCACGGGCCGTGTGCGCAAGATCGGCACCGGCACGCTGGTGCTCGGCAGCGCGAACAGCTACACGGGCGGCACGCTCGTCGATGCGGGCACGCTCTCGACCAGCGTCAGCGGCGCGCTCGGCAGCGGTCCGGTGTCGGTAGCGGCCGACGCTGCACTGCAGTTCGGCGGCGCGGCTTCGGCGGGCAAGCTCGCCTTCACGCTGCTGGGCGCAGGCACGGGCACGGGCGGCGTACTGGCCTTCAGCGGCAATGCCAGCGCCGACAACGCCAGCGTCACCACCGAGGCCGGCGCGCAATTGCGCATCGACCAGGCCACCACCGGCGTGTCGGTCGGCGCGCTCGGCGGCGCCGGCGACGTCGTGCTCGGCGCCAAGACGCTGACGCTGGGCGGCCTCAACGGCGATGCAGCGTTGTCGGGCGCGATCAGCGGCGCAGGCGGCTCGCTCGTCAAGACCGGCACCGGCACGCTCACGCTCGCCGGTTCGGCCAGCCACAGCGGCGAGACGCTCGTGGCCATGGGCACGCTTAAGGCCGGTGCCGCCAACGCGTTCAGCGCGGCCTCGGCCGGCGTGGTGGCCAGCGGCGCCACGCTCGACCTTGCAGGCTTCAGCCAGAACATGGCGGGCCTCGCCAACGCCGGCACGGTCTCGCTGATGGGCACCGTGCCAGGCACCACGCTCACGCTGACCGGCCCCTATGTGGGCAACAACGGCGTGCTGCGCCTGGGCGCCAAGCTCGACAACCCCGGCATCGCCGACCGCCTGGTGCTCGACGGCGCCGCGGCGACGGCCAGCGGGCACACCACGCTCGAAGTCACCAACCTCGGCGGCCTGGGCGCGCGCACCAGCGGCGCGGGCATCGAGGTGGTGAGTGCGCTCAATGGCGCCACCACCACGGCGCAGACCAGCAAGGACGCCTTCGCGCTCGCGGGTGGCCGCGTCGACGCGGGCGCGTTCGAGTACCGCCTCTACGCCGGCGACACCAGCGGCGGCGGCGAGAACTGGTACCTGCGTACCGAGGCCGAGCCGGGCGCCGGCCTGCCGACCTACCGCGCCGAGGCGTCGCTGTTCGGTGCGCTGCCGAGCCAGCTGCGCCAGAGCGATCTCGGCATGCTGGCCAACCTGCACCAGCGCATCGGCGACGACGACGTGCGCGGCAGCGCGGGCGCTGCGTCCAGTGCGGCAAGCGGCCACCGCCGCGCCTGGGGGCGCCTGATCTCGACCGACATGGACATCCGCCAGGGCGGCACCGTCTCGCCGCACACCGAAGGCCGCGTCACCGGCCTGCAGGCGGGCACCGACCTGCTGGCCACGCCCGACTGGCGCGCCGGCATCTACGTCGGGCAGCTCGAAGGCGACACCCAGGTCCGCGGCTTTGCGAGCGGGCTACTCAATACCGCCGCCGGACGCAACGACCTGCGCAGCCAGTACCTCGGCCTCTACGGCACCTATGCCGGCGAGAGAGGGTTCTATGCCGACGTGGTGCTGCAGGCCGGTCGCCACCGCTACACGGTGCAGCCGCTGGCGGGCGCGGGTGCATCGGGCAAGGGCAACAGCCTGCTGGCCTCGATCGAGGTCGGCAAGGCGTTTGCGCTCGGCACCAGCGGTTGGTCGATCGAACCGCAGCTGCAGCTGATCCATGGGCGCCAGCGGCTGGACGACGTGTCGATTGCAGGCGCGGTCGTGCAGCAGGACGCCGACAGCGGCTGGACCGGCCGCGCGGGCGTGCGGGTCAAGGGCAGCTTCGCCACCGGCGCTGGCACCTTGCAACCCTACGGGCGCCTGAACGTGTACCGCAGTGCCAAGGGCAACGACGTTGCGCGCTTCGTGAACACGGCGGCGATCACACCGGTCGGTGCGCCCATCGGCAGCACCAGCACCGAACTGGCCGCCGGCTTCACGCTGGCGGTGAGCCAGCGCACGAGCCTCTACGGTGAGCTCGGCAAGCTCTGGGCCTCGGGCGGGTCGGCGCGCGTGGGCAGCTCGGTCAATGCGGCGGCGGGGGTGCGGGTAAAGTGGTGAGCGTGGGCGATCACGGCGCGAGTCATAACAAGGAGCGAGTGCACATGGCAGTCTTTCGAACCCCGGAAACCGCACCGGGCGAGTACGGCGACCTCTTCGAGTTTCTGATGAAGGAACTCAAGCTCTTCAAGCGACAGCTGCTGATCATGCTCAAGCATGTCGAGACGGGCGAGTCGATGGTCTATGCGCAGGCCTGGTACGACTTCCATCTGAAGGAGCGGCTGACCGAGCTCCTCATGAACGACGACTACGCCGCCGTGGCCGAGTTGCCGATCAACAAGAAGGGGCAGACCGGCATCTACATCGAGACCCGCTACGTGAAGAGCGGCAAGCTCGTCAGCCTGCAACTCGTCGAGGCGCGGCCGCACGAGGGCGGCCGCTATGTGGGCCTCACGCCCGCCACGGTATTCACCGATGCCGATGGTGAGCGGATGCTCGCGCTGGCACGGGCGTTGACATAGAACGTCGCATCGGGCTCAGGACTCCGCCGTGAAGCCGATCTCCTTGGTCAGCGTGCGCCATTCCTTCGTGTCGGCCTCCAGCATCGACGCCAGCACCTGCGGCGTGGAGTGGGCGACATCCACGCCCGACTGCTGGAGGAACGCCGCCAGCGCGGGGTCGGACAGCGCAGCATGCACCTGGGCCTGCGCACGGCGCTGGGTCTCGGCGCTCGCCCTGGCTGGCAGATAGACGCCATACCATTCGCGCGCCGTCATGGCGACGCCCTGCTCGCGAAACGTGGCCACGCCAGGCGCGAAGCTCGAACGCGATTCACCCGATACGGCGATGAGGCGCAGCTTTCCGGCCTGCACCTGGGGCAGGTAGTTGCCGACAGGCCCGGCGGCCGAGGCGATCTGCCCGGCGACCACGTCGTTGATGGCTGCGGCGGTGCCCTTGTAGGGGACCGGCTTCAGGTCGAGGCCGGTCTGCTGGTTGACCACCGCCACGACGAGGTGCGGCATCGAGCCCAGGCCCGGCGTGCCCGTGTTCGCCTTGTCGGGATTGGCCTTGAACCAGGCCACGAAGTCCTTGAGGCTCGTGACGCTCGCAGGAACGAGGGGGCCCACGGCCAGCGCATGGTTCGTGTGGCAGACCAGGGACACCGGCATCAGGTCCTTCGCCGGGTCGTAGGGCAGCTTCTTGAAGGTGAACGGGTACATGGCCAGCGCCGACGAATGCGTCAGCAGCAGCACGCTGCCATCGGCCGGTGAATCCTTGACCTGCGTGATGGCGATCTGGCCCGAGGCGCCGGGCCTGTTCTCCACCAGCATCGCCGGCGCGTAGCCGCCGCGCATCTTGTCGGCGAGCCGCCGGGCCATCACGTCGGTGAGGCCGCCGGGCGTGAATCCCACGAAGATGCGCGCGGTGTCCGGCTGTTGCGCAAAAGCGGGGAGGATGGGCGCCGCTGCGAGGGCCGCGGTCACGAAGTCTCGTCTGTTCAACATGTCGGTGTCTCCTGGATGGTCAGTTCACGCGCACCCGGATCTCGCCCAGCCCGTCGATACGGCCGGTCATGAGATCCCCTTTCGCCACCGCGCCGACCCCTTCGGGCGTGCCCGAGAAGATCAGGTCGCCGGGCTGCAGTTCGAACAGGCGCGACAGCGCTGCCACGATCTCGTCCACGCTCCAGATCAGCTGGGCCAGGTCGGCCCGCTGCCGCGGCTCGCCGTTCACTTCGAGCGCGATCGCGCCGGTGGTCAGCACGCCTGTCGCACCGATCGGATGGATCGCTCCCATCGGCGCAGAGGCGTCGAAGGCCTTGCCTGTTTCCCAGGGCTGCCCCGCGCGCGCGGCCGCCTGCTGCAGGTCGCGCCGGGTCATGTCGAGGCCGACGGCGTAGCCGAAGATGTGGCCGGCTGCATTTTCCTTGGGGATGTCGCGGCCGGCCTTGCCGATCGCGACCACGAGTTCGATCTCGTGGTGGCAGTTGGCGGTCTCGCTCGGATAGGCGAAGGACGCCTCGCCGTCCGCAACAGCCTCGACGACCGCGTCGGCCGGCTTGCAGAAGAAGATGGGCGGCGAGCGAGACGGGTCGTGGCCCATCTCGCGCACATGGGCCTCGTAGTTGCGTCCGATGCAATAGACGCGGCGGACCGGGAAACGCGAGGCGGTCCCTGCGATCGCGATGGAGACGACGGGTGGGGGGTTGAAGGCGAAAGGCTGCACGGCTCACTCCACGGAAATGTTGCGTTCCTTGACCAGGCGCGACCACTTGTCGCGTTCCTCGCTGATCAGTGCGCGCATCTGTTGCGGGGTGCTGGTCGTGATCGCGGCGCCGCGCTCGCGCATCACCTTGGCAACCTCTTCGGACTGCACGGCCTTGACCAGTTCCGCATGCAGCCGCTCGGCCACGGCCGGTGGCACGCCGGCCGGCGCGATGAAGCCGAACCAGATGTTGTCTTCGAAGCCCGGGATCGTCCTGGCGATCGGCGGAATATCGGGTGCCTGCGCCGAAGGCTTGCTGCTCGTCACGCCGATGGCGCGCAGCTTGCCGGACTGGATGAAGGGCAGTGCGACCGGCAGGTTCTCGAACGCCATCTGGATGTTCCCGGCCATCAAGTCCTGCATCGCAGGGCCGCTGCCGCGGTAGGGCACGTGCGTGATCTCCAGCTTCTCGGCGCGCGCCAGAAGCTCGCCGTTGAGGTGGGCGCTCGAACCGGTGCCCATCGAGCCATACGACACCTTGCCGCCTTGCTGCTTCATATAGGCGACGAGTTCCGTCATGTTCTTCGCGGGCACGGACGGATTGACCACCAGGACGTTCGGCAGCGTGATCGCGAGCGTCAGCGGCACGACATCCTTCAGGGTGTCGACCTTCATGTCCTTGTAGAGCGCCGGATTGACGGTCATGACGCTCGCGGGGACCATGCCGATGACGCTGCCGTCGGGCTTGGCATGGGCGATCTGCTGCAGGCCCAGCACGCCGTTCGCGCCGGGCTTGTTCTCGACGATGACCGTGGTGCCCATGTTCTGTGCGAGCACCTTGCCCGTGAGTCGCGCGAGGGTGTCGGACAGGCCGCCCGGCGGATAGGGCACGACGATGGTGACCTGCGACGGTTGCGCCAGGGCGGGCAGCAGCGCGGACAGGCCGGCGCAGGCGAGCGCGGCGAGCGCCGCGCGGAGGAACGTTGTCATGGGTGTCTCCTGTTGTGATGTGCGAAAAGGGGGCGGCCTCAGGCCGCGCCGGCGCGCTCGGCGGTCGCGGCTTGCACGGCAGGCCGGAAAAGCTCGCGCTCCGAAATCATCAAACTGCGCTCCCATGGCCAGCGCGTGATGGCCGGCTGCGGCGTGCGGTCGATGGCCTTGCCGCCGAGGAAGATCGCCGCGAAGCGGGAGTTGTCCTGCAGGATGCGGATGTCGGCCAGCGGGTCGCCGTCGACGACCAGCAGATCGGCGAACTTGCCGGGCGCCAGCGTGCCGACGTTGTCGGCGTCGATGGTCACTGCGGCGTTCTTCGTGGCGCAGGTGATCGCCTCGAGCGGGCTCATGCCCAGCAGCGTGACGAACAGCTCGAGCTCGCGCGCGTGCCACTCGCCATAGGGGGTGACGGCGAAGCCCGTGTCGGTGCCGGTCATCATCGTCACGCCGTTCTTCCAGGCATAGCCGAGGTTGACCACCGCCTTGTCGAGATCGCGCCTGAAGCGGTCGATGCGCGACTGCGAGCAGCCGGCGAGGTGGCCCCAATCGGCCACGTTGGCCGTGAAGGTGAGCGCGGGGCAGCACGGAATGCCGCTGGCCGCGAGCCGGTCGGCCTGCGAGCGGTCCATGAAGTCGGCGTGCATGATCCAGTCGATCCTGGCCTCGATGCAGTCCATCACCGATTCGCCGCTGCGCGCATGGGCCGTCACGCGCTTGTTCAGGCGATGCGCCTCCTCGACGATGACCTTGAGCTCATCGGCGCGGAATGCGGGCACGCTGCCGCCGCCGGGCGTCAACAGCGCCGACTCGCCGCTCGCGGCGATCTTGATGAAGTCGACGCCGTTCTTGGCCTGGTCGCGCACCTCGTTGACCATCTGGCTGGCGCCTTCGGTGAGTGCGCCGACGCCAGAGCGCGGCGATCCCACCCACGACGGAAAGTAGTCGGTGAGCGCCGCATGGGTCGACAGGTAGCGTGCCGCCGCCGTGATGCGCGGGCCGGGGAAGAGGCCGCCCTTGATGGCGTCTCGAACTGCAACGGCCACATACCAGCTGCCGCCGGGGTCGCTGAACGAGGTAACGCCCGCCTGCAGCACCGTCTTGGCGTGGAACGCGGCGCGGATCGCGCGGTATTCGGCCGAGCCGAAAAGATCCTGTTCCTCGATGCCGCGCGCGACGCCGTAGCTGATGTGGCAGTGCGCGTCGATCATTCCCGGCATCACGGTCTTGCCGGTGGCGTCCCAGGCGATCTCCGCGCCGTGGGGCAGGGGCCTGGCGGGGCCTGCGCCCTTGGCGATCTCGCCCACGCGGTCGCCGTCGATCTCCAGCCAGTGCAGCGGCTCGGGCTTGTCGCCCGTCCCGTCGATGAGGGTGCCTCCGACGATGTAGCGCTTGGTCATAGGCTCAACTCCAGACCACGCCGTCGGCCGGGGTGGCACCGGGCCGGCCTTCCATGAAATCGACGAGGGCCTGGTTGAAGTCGTCGGCGCGCTCGTAGTAGGCCGTGTGCGCCGCGCGCGCGAACCGGACCAGGCGGCTGCGCGACACCAGTTGGCGCACCTGCTCGCCGACCGAGGGCGCGACCGTCTTGTCCTCGTCGCCCCATGCGAGCAGCACCGGAAAGCGCGCCGCGGCAAGGGCCTCGCCGACCACCTCGTCGTCGAGGTCCGATTCGATGTAGGAGCCCAGCGCCTCGAACGACGCCTTGGCGCCCGGAGAGTTGTTGATGCGCCATTCCTCTTCGAGCATTTCCGGCGTCACCAGCGACGGGTCGAAGATCACGCGCTGCATCTTCCCGGCAACGCCTTCGCGCGTCTGGTTGTTGGCGCCTGCCTTGATGCGCCCGCGCGCCTCGTCGCCGATGGGAACCAGGCCCATGCTGCCGACCAGGGCGATGCCGTCGATGCGGGTGGGGTTCTCGCACGCATACGAGGCCACGACATGACCGCCGAGCGACGTTCCCACGATGGCGGCCTTCTGGATGCCCATCGCGTCGAGAAACGCCCCGAGCGCTTCGCGGTAGGCAGGCACCGAGCATGCGACCCCGGCCCCCTTCGACGCGAAGCCATGGCCCGGCAGATCGATCGCGTAGACGTGGTAGCCCCGCTGCGCGAGCGCGTCGATGTTGCGCGACCAGCGCTCGGCGCGCCCGCCCGTGCCGTGCACCAGAACCACGTTCCTGTCGCCCGAGCCGGCTTCGAGGACACGGGTGGTTGCCGCACCTGCGGGGAATGGATAAGCGATCATCGAGACTCCTGATTCATTGAGTGAATAAGCTATTCATCAATGGTAGGAGCTGCGTTTCATCCCCGCACTAGGAGCTTCACGGACGCGCTGTGAATAGGCGCTATTCAGCCGGCTCGGAGCCGTTCTGCAACCGGGCGCAGTTGCGCAGCGATCGCGGCCACGGCCTCACCCGCCTCGGCCCGGACGGCAGCAACCTTGAACACTGCCGACGCCGAGGTGATGTTCAGCGCATAGGGAGACACCTGCTCCGCAGTGCCCAGCGGCACCGACACGGTGCTCATTCCGGGCACGAACACGTCGATGTTGGTGACGAAGCCGTCCTTGCCGTAGTCGGCTAGCGCCGCGAGCGCCTGCTTCTCGTGCTTCTTGAAGAGCGCGGGATGCGCCTCCTTGCATTCCGCCAGGGCCGTCTTGCGGTCCTCGCGCCCCAGCCCTGCGAGGTAGGCCCAGCCTGTGCCGCTCGAGATGATGGGGACTTCGGAGCCCACGCGCAGGTTCACGCTGAGAAACGAGTGCGGCGCCTCGCAACGCTGCAGGTAAAGCATGTTCGCGCCCTCGCGCGTGGACAGGCTCGCCGCGCCCTGGAACCGCGACGCCACGTCGATGAGCAGCGGCCGCGCGAGCTCCGCGAGTTCGAGCGTGTCCAGGGCCGAATAGCCCAGGGTCAGGATGGACAGCCCGGGCCGGAAGCGGGCACCGTCGGAATCGGCGACGAGGTAGCCCCCGTGCTCGAGTGTCTTGCACAGGCGCCACACCGTGGGCTGTGGCAGGCCGGTCATGCGTGCGAGCTCGCTGCTGCCCAGCCGCTCGCGGCCATGGTCGAAACATCGCAGGACCGCGAGCCCGCGCAGCAGGCCCTCCACGAGCGGCTGGCCTGTGGACTTGGCGGATGACTTCTTGGCTGCTGGCATGGCGCGACCTTTCTCTCGAAACGGAAACAACGCATAATACCATAAAAATGAATAGGCAATTCACTATATGAATAGAAATAGACCAACGATGATGGCTTGGACCGTGGGCCCCGCCACGCCGGAACTGCGTGAAATCCCGCGACCCGTTGCCCTGGCGAATCAGATCCTGGTGCGCGTCAGTCACGCAGCGATCAACAGGGCGGATCTCCATGTGGCGGCAGGCCATGTCCACGGCAGGAGCGGCGGCATGGGCTCGACGATCGGCATCGAATGGGCGGGCGAGATCGCGGAAATCGGAGCGGACGTTCCACCTGGCTTCGCGCCCGGCCAAAAGGTGATGTGTTCAGGGGTCGGCGGCTACGCAGAGTACGCGGCGACGGATTGGGGCCGCGTCTATGCGCTGCCGCCGGGCATCGATGCGGCTTCGGCCGCGGCGCTGCCGATCGCGCTGCAAACCGCCCACGAGGCGCTGACGGCCAGCGGCAGGTTCGCACGCGGCGAGACGGTTCTCGTCCATGGCGCGAGCAGCGGCGTGGGGCTCATGGCGATGCAGATCGCGCGCAAGCTCGGCGCTTCGGCCGTTGTCGCCACGTCCACGACACCCGCGCGGCAAGCAAGGCTGCGCGAATTCGGCGCCACCCACGTGGTCGACGCTCGTGCGCCCGACTGGGCCGACGAGGTGCTGGCGGCCACGGGAGGCGAGGGCGCTCATCTCGTGGTCGACTTCATCGCGGGGTCAGGCATCAACGAGACCCTGCGGGCCACGCGCATCCTCGGGCGCATCGTCAACGTCGGACGCATGGGCGGGTTCAGCGGGGCGTTCGACTTCGACCTGCATTCGCTGCGCCGGATCAGCTACGTGGGAGCGACTTTTCGAACCCGCAGCCAGGAAGAGGTGCGGGAGATCGCGCACCGCATGCGCGCCGACCTTTGGGATGCGCTGTCCCGAGGCGATCTGCGGTTGCCGGTTGCGGCCCGCTATCCCCTCGAAGAGGCACGCACCGCGCTCGACTTCGTCGCGGCGAACGCCCATTTCGGCAAGGTCGTCCTCGACCTCTGACGCCCCCCAGATCAACCAAGGAGACATGACGATGCCATCGCTCAACGCCTCAGCCGCCCTGAAGCGGTTCCGAGTCCTCGACCTCTCGCGCGTGCGCGCGGGACCCACCTGCGCGCGCATGCTCGCGGACTTCGGCGCGGACGTCATCCGCATCGAGCCGCCGCCGGGCGTCGACCCCAACGACGCGATGTTCGCGGCCAAGCGCAAGGGCGGCGACTTCCAGAACCTCAACCGCAACAAGCGCGGCCTCGCGCTGAACCTGAAGAAGCCCGAGGGGGTCGACGTGCTGCACCGGCTCGTCAAGGATGCCGACGTGGTGCTGGAGAACTGGCGCCCCGACGTCAAGGTCCGCCTCGGCCTCGATTACGAAACCCTGAGGAGGATCAACCCGCGGGTCATCCTGGCAAGCATCTCGGGCTATGGCCAAGACGGCCCCTACGCCTGGCGGCCGGGCTTCGACCAGGTCATCCAGGGCATGGGCGGCCTGATGTCGGTCACCGGCTTCAAGGAGAGCGGGCCGGTGCGCGCCGGTATCGCCGTTTCGGACTCCGCGACCGGCCTGTACACCGCGATCGGCATCATGGTGGCGCTGCTCGAGCGTGAGCAGTCGGGCGAGGGCCAGTGGGTCCATGCGTCGCTTCTGCATTCGCAGATCGCCATGATGGACTTCCAGGCCGCCCGCTATCTCGTGGACGGCGACGTCCCGACCCAGGAAGGCAACGACCATCCGACGTCTGCGCCCATGGGCATGTTCGAGGCCGCTGACGGTGCACTGAACATCGGGGTTTCGGGCGAAGGCCAGTGGAAGGGCTTCTGCAAGGCGATCGAGCGCGTCGACTGGCTGGACCATCCCGAATTCAAGCTCAACGCCGATCGCGTGCGCAACCGGCGCGAGATCAACGCGACGGTGCAGAGCCTCTTCCAGACGAAGCCCGTGGCGCACTGGGTGCAGGTGCTCAACGCCGCCGGTATCCCGGCCGGCCCCGTGTACACGGTTCCCCAGATGTTCGAGGACGAACAGGTGCGTCACCTGAAAGTCGTCGGCGAAATCCCGGCGGAGTCGGGCGCGCCGCTGCGCGTGATCACGCAGCCGGTCGTGCTCGAGCGGACACCGGCGGCGCTGGCCTCGGCGGCACCCTCGGTGGGCGAGCACAGCGACGAGGTGCTGCGCGAAGCAGGCTACGGCGCCGACGAGATCGCCATGCTGCGCGAAAAGGCGGTGATCTGATGGCCGGCGGAAGAATCATCACGGTGCGCCGCGGCGCCATCGGCGAGTTGCGCATCGACAACCCGGGCAAGTTCAACGCCATGTCGCTCGGCATGTGGCACGAGCTGGCGGCGCGCACGAGGGAGTTCGCCGCAGAGAGCGACGTCCGGGTGGTCCTGCTGCGCGGCGAAGGGGAGCGGGCCTTCGTCTCGGGCGCCGACATCACGGAGTTCGACACGAAGCGAAGCGCCGCATCGGGCAGCCGCGACTACGACGCGGCGGTCGAGGACGCCCAGCATGCGTTGATGGCGTGCCCGCATCCCGTCGTGGCGAGCATCAGGGGGGTGTGCATGGGCGGCGGCCTTGGCCTTGCAATGGCCTGCGACCTGCGCTATGGCGCCATGGACACGCGCTTTCGCATGCCGGCAGCCAGGCTGGGCCTGGGCTATTCCTTTCGCGGCGTCGAGCACATGGTGCACGGGCTTGGCGCGCCGCGCGTGGCGGAGCTGTTCTTCACTGCGCGCACTTTCGATGGCGCCGAGGCGCTGCGCATGGGCCTGCTGCAGGCCGCTTTCGGGCCGGACGAACTCGACGCGCGCATCGAGGAGATCCTGTCGCAGATCGCGGCCAACGCGCCGCTGACCATCCGCCTGGCCAAGCGCTCCATCGCACTGGCGCGGCGGCTCGCGCCCGAAGCCGACAACGCGGAGATCGAGCGCTTGCGCGTGGCGTGCGTCGAGAGCGAAGACTATGCCGAAGGGCGCCGTGCGTTCGCGCAGAAGCGCGCGCCCCGGTTCACGGGACAGTGACGATGGAACACGAAGCCATGCTCTCGCGCGTGCAGGTGGACGCCATCGCCGCCGACGCGGCGCGTTTTCCCAAGGAACTCATGGACGCGATCGGGTTCGGCTGCGTGATCGCGCTCTACCCGGAAGGGCGCGCACGCGTGCGCTTCGAGGGGCCGGCGCGGTTGGCGCATTCGGGCGGCGCGGTGATCCAGGGCGGCATCCTCGGCGCCTGGCTCGATCACGCCATGGCGTGGGCGACGTGCGCGCGGGAACACGGCGCGGCGATCGCCACGCTCGAGATGAAGGTCAGCTATCTCGGTCGCGTGCAGCCCGGCCCGTGCGTGGCCGACGTGCGCGTGGCGCGCTGGGGTCGGCGGGTGGTGTTCCTCGAAGGGACCCTGGAGCAACCGGAAGGGTCGGTCGTTGCGACCGCCTCTTCGACGGCGATGCGGCTGGGCGGCTGACCGGCGGAATGCCGGCCCGCCATTCAGCCCATGATCTTCTGCACGCTGGAACCCCGAAGCAACTCCACGTCCCCGCAACTGAGCACACCTTCCACGAAAACCAGGGTCGTCGTGGTCCTGACGACGCGGCCGCGGGCTTCGAGAAACTGTCCTTCGCGCGCCGCCGTGAGGAACTGCGTGTTGAGTTGAACCGTCACGCATGCGCGGCGCCCGAGTGCCTCCCACGCGACGGCGCTGACGGTGTGGTCGAAGAGCGAACACAGCACACCGCCATGCACGAACCCGCCCGGGTTCAAGTGGTCCTGGGTCGCAAGAATTCCATACGCCCAGCCTTCGCCTTCTCTTCGGGTCCACAAGGGGCCCATGCGCTGCGCAAAGCCGCGGAGGGCGCGCTGTTGCCAGCCGGCGTCGTGCAACAAGGTGATCACGTCACCGTGCGGGCCCTCGGAATCGGTTTCGGTCACGACAATGCCTTTGCCTCTTGCACCAGGTCCGCCGCCAGCGACTTGGTGCGTTCGCCTGTCAGTTGGTCCGCCACACCGAGCGCGACCAGCGCGTGCGTCATGCGTTGCTGGGCGTCGAAGATCGGCGCGGCAATGACCGTGATGCCGCTCATGTAGTTGCCGCGGTCGACGGCGAATCCCTTTCGCTGCGCCGCGCGCACTTCCGCCTTCCACGTCTCGAGGGCGGGAGGGTTCTCCCAAGCCAGCACCTTGAAACGGCGCTCCAACTCTGCGTCTGAAAGATTGGCATGCGCGGACACGAGCCGCCCCGTGGCGCTGGTGAGTGCAGGGAACCGGCTGCCCACCTCCACGTAGAGGCGAAAAGGGCCGCGCGAGCGCGCCAGCGAAAGCACCACGAGGTCGTCGACGCCAGAGACCTTGACGCCGATCGTGGTGACGTTCCAGCGCTCGGACAGCCGATCGAGAGCGCTCTGGATGCGAGCGGGAAAGGGGTTGTGCTCGACCACGCTGCGCGCCAGCGAGAGCACGCCGAGGTCCAGGCTATAGCGCTTCGTGCCCGGTTCGACCTTGACCATTCCTTCATCGACAAGAACGCGAAGGATGTGAAGGCAGGTACTCGTCACGAGGTCGAGCGCTTCCGAGATCGACTTGAGGGTCATCGGCTCAGGCGTCTTGGCCAGCAGCCGAAGGATGGCCAGGGCGCGAGAGACCGCCGGCACGGGGCGAACGCGAGGCCCCTTGCTCGCAGGGGGATGGACAGCGGTAGGCATACGGGTGGAGGTCACAAGTTTCGCGAAGCATACGACGCTTTGTTCGGCACGAATTGCGCGGCTCGCAGCTGCGCTTCGAAAGGAGAAGCTGATGTAATTGTCTATAGACAATTCATAGACGCTATTGACAATTAAATTCCGGGCGCGCAAAGTCTCTCCATCAGCAAGCAAGAACGAGAGACGGCAATGACCAACCTGACGCACTACACCTCCTACGCAGATGCGCAAGCTCACTGCAGCCCGGCGGGCTTGTGGGAACTTTTCGACGGAGATGTACAGGCGATGAACATTGCGCACGAGTGCATCGATCGCCATGTCGATGCGGGCGAAGCCGTGGTGCTCGTGCGGGCGGCGGGGGCCGATGAATCGATCAGCTTTCGGCAGATCTCCGAGGCTTCCTCGCAGTTCGCCCACCTTCTTGTGGAGGCAGGAATCCAGGCTGGAGATCGCGTTGCGGTCATGCTCGAGCCGTCGCTGGCGTTCTACGTGGCGATGTTCGGCGCGATGAAGATGGGCGCCATTGCAGTGCCGATGTTCACGCTCTTCGGCCCCGACGGGATCCGCCTGCGGGTGCAGGACTGCAAGCCGCGCATGGTCGTGACCAATGCCGAAAAGGCAGATGTGGTTCCGGCGGGCGACGACATGACGCTGATCGTGGCGGACGACGCGTTCATGGCCTCGCTGAACCGCTTCCCGCGCCGGTTCGAGGTCCGTACGCGAGCGGACGACCTGGCCATCTTCCAGTACACGTCGGGCACGACCCGCGAGCTGCCGGATGCGGTCAAGCACACGCACCGCGCGATCGTGACCTTGATGCTCGCGGCGCTCTACGGCACGGGCGTGCGGCCCGGCGACCGGTTCATGTGTCCGTCGTCGCCGGCGTGGGGCCACGGCCTGTGGCATGGAACGCTCGCGCCGCTCGCGATGGGCGTCACCATCGGTGCGTACGCCGGCAAGTTCAGTGGCGAGCGCCTGCTGCAGGCCCTGGAGGCGCACCGCTTCAACAACCTGTCGGCCGCCGCGACGCACTACCGGATGATGCGCAACTCCGGCGCCGCATCGAAGCATCGCTATGTCCTGGAGAAGGTGTCTTTCACCGGCGAGCCAATCGACGGCGAAACCGCCGCGTTCATCGAGGCGACCTTCGGCCACAAGGCCTGCAGCATGTACGGCACGACCGAGATCGGCGTGTGCCTCGTGTCCTATCCCGGTGCACCGGACTTTCCGGTCAAGGCAGGCTCGCTCGGAAAACCCATCCCGGGGCTTCGCGTCGAGGTGCACGACCTCGAAGGCAAGCCCTGCGCCCCCGGCGTGACCGGAGAGCTCAAGCTCTGGCGCCGCGGGGAGTGGGTGGCCACGAAGGACCTGGGCCGCATCGACGAGGACGGCTACTTCTGGCATGGCGGCCGGGCCGACGACGTGATCATCTCGGCGGGCTGGACGATCGGCGCGGTCGAGGTCGAAGACGCCATCCTGAAGCACCCCGATGTGAAGGAGGCCGCGGCGATCGGCGTGCCGGATGCCCTGCGCGGGCTGGTGGTGAAGGCGTTCGTCGTCTCGGACCGCCCCGCGGGAGAGGCCTTCGTCGAGGAGATCCAGGACGCGGTCCGCACCCGCCTGAGTCAGCACGAATACCCGCGGCAAGTGAGCTTCGTCACGGAGCTGCCGAAGACGCCCGCCGGAAAGATCCATCGAAAGAAGCTGCGCGAGCAGGAAGCCGCCAGCGCAGCCGCCAGTTCTTGACCCCCACCTTCATTCCTTTCATTTCAACAGGAGACGGCATGTCCACCACCACCACCGAGAGAACCTTTCCCAAGATCACCGACAGCGGCCTCGACGAGCTGCGCGGGCGCATCGGCCAGAAGATCGGCGCCACCGCCGAGCCATGGTGCTATGAAGCGACGCGCGACAACATCAGGCACTACGCGCACGGCATCGGCGACGACAATCCGCTCTGGTGCGATCCGGACTACGCGGCCAAGTCGAAACACGGCGGCATCATCGCGCTGCCGAGCTTCCTGTTTGCAACCAGCCGCATCGTCTCGGGCTATGTGGGCGGGCTGCCGGGCGTGCATGCGATGTGGTCCGGCGCGGATTGGGAATGGCACAAGCCGGTCCACCGCAACGACACGATCAGGACGGAGGCCCACCTCAAGGACCTGATCGAGCATCAGACCAAGTTCGCCGGCCGCGCCATCCAGCAGATCTACCACGTCGACTTCTTCAATCAGCACGGCGACAAGGTTGCCGAGGCGGACAGCTGGTGCTTCCGGACCGAGCGGGACCATGCGCGTGAGCAGGGAAGCAAATACAAGGAGGTGCGTGCGAGGGCCCCGCGGCGCTACGCGCCCGAAGAGATCCAGGAGGCCTACAAGCTCTACGCCAAGGAAGAAGTGCGCGGCGGCACGCCACGGTACTGGGAGGACGTGAAAGAGGGCGAGGCGCTGCCCACCATGTTCAAGGGACCGATGACGGTCACCGGCTTCATCGCGTATGCCCAGGGCTGGGGCGGACTCTACATTCGTGCGAACAAGCTGGCGTGGAAGCTCATCGACGCGCACCCGGGCGTGGGCATCACGAACCGCTTCGGCATTCCCGACGTGCCGGAACGCGTGCACTGGGAAGAGGACTTCGCACTCGAGGTCGGCGCCCCTGGTGCCTACGACTACGGTCCGGAACGCACCTCGTGGCTCACGCACCATCTGACCAACTGGGCGGGCGACGACGGCTTCCTGCGCAAGGCGCATTGCAAGATCCGACGCCACAACCCCGAGGGCGACATGCTGTTCATCAAGGGGCACGTCGCGCGCAAGTTCGTCGACAACGGGCGCCACCTCGTCGAGATTTCCCAGGAAGCCCACAACCAGGACGACGAGCTTTCCGTGCTCGGCTCTGGCGTGGTCGAGCTGCCCACGCGCGGCTGAGTCGTCTCGCCCCGCGAGGGGTGCAGATGGGTAGCAAATCGGAATCGCCTGGCCGCTGGCCTCCCCAGCACGCCACGGCGATGCCACTCGAGACCGACCATGCCAAATTCGTCGAAGCCAAGTGCCCCTGCGCAGGGCGCGCTAGCCGGGCTGCGCGTCATCGACCTGTCGAGGGTCCTGGCGGGACCGTTGTGCACCCAGATCCTTTCGGACCATGGCGCGGACGTGATCAAGATCGAGCCGCCCGCAGGCGACGAGACACGCACCCTTGGCCCGCCGTTTAACGACGACGGCGACGCGGCCTACTTCACCGCGGTGAACCGCGGCAAGCGGGGCATGGCGATGAACCTGGCCCATCCCGAGGGCCGCGAGACGCTGCTGCATCTTCTGCAGGATGCGGATGTGCTGGTCGAGAACTTCATTCCGGGCACGATGCAACGATGGGGGCTGGACTTCGAAGACGAATTGCGGCCTCGCTTTCCCGGCCTGATCTATTGCGCCATCTCGGGTTTCGGTGCAGACGGTCCGTTGGGCGGCTTGCCCGGCTACGACGCCGTGCTGCAGGCGATGTGCGGCCTCATGAGCGTCAACGGCGACCTGTCGTCCGGTCCGACGCGGGTGGGAATCCCCCTGGTCGACCATCTGACCGGCTACAGCGCCCTCACAGGCATTCTGTTGGCGCTGCATCACCGTGACCGCACAGGCGCCGGTCAACGCGTCGAAGCCACGCTGTTCGACACCGCACTGAGCCTGCTGGTACCGCATGCGGCGAACTGGATGCACTCCGACCAGGTTCCAGGACTGCTGGGCAGTGCGCACCCGAACATCGCCCCCTACGACAAGTTCGAGTGCCAGGACGGGCTGGTCTTCATCGGCATCCTCAACGACCGCCAGTTCGCGAAGTTCTGTGCCGTCATGGGGCTGGAGCCACTGGTCGACGACCCGCGCTTCGCGACCAACCCGGCAAGGCTGCAGCACCGCGGCGAGCTGCGAGAGCGCATCGAAGCGGCACTCGCGGGTCGGCCACGCCAGGCCGTGTGCAGCACGCTCATGCGAAGCGGTGTTCCGGCGGGGCCGGTGCACACGGTGCTCGAAGCCTTCTCCCAACCGCACGCCATGCACCGCGACATGCAGGTGAGCCTCGACGGATACAGGGGCATCGGTGTGCCTGTGCGCCTGTCGTGCACACCCGGCCGGGTGACCGGCCGTCCTCCGCGCTTCGGCGAACACGCGCGGGAGATCCTCGACGAGGCCGGCTTCGATGAAAGGCACATCAACCACTTGCACGAAATCGGCGTCTGCTCGTAGTCCGCCCCGCGGCAGGGCAAAGCGCCCCATACAACGAAGAATTGGAGACATGCATGAAGCGAATCATTGGAATCCTGCTGACTCTGTCGGCACTCCTGGGCCACACGCTCGCCGTGGCGCAGGCGTATCCCACCAAGCCGATACGGATCATCGTTCCGTATCAGGCAGGGCAGGGCACCGACGTGGCAACCCGGTATATCGCCGAGCAGCTGGGCCGTGCGCTCGGACAGCCGCTGGTCGTCGAGAACCGTGCGGGTGCCGGCGGGAACATCGGTGCCGCGGAAGTCGCGCGCGCAAGCCCCGATGGCTACACCCTGCTCATGGGAACCAACGGGACGCATGTGCTGAATCAGTTTCTGTATCCCTCGATGCAGTTCGATCCGGTCAAGGATTTCGAGCCGATCTCTTTGGTCAGCACGTTTCCGATGGTGGTCCTTGCGAACCCGAATGCGCCGTACAAGACCATCGCAGACCTGCTGGCGGATGCCAAGGCACGACCCGACGCGGTGAACGTCGGGCTCCCGAGCACGACAGCGCGCCTGGTGCAGGAGCTCATCCAGAAGCAAAGCGGCGCCGTCGTGCGGGCGGTGCCGTACAAAGGCTCCGGCACGTCGATGACCGATCTCATGGGCGGCCAGGTGCTCGTGGCGATCGACACAGCGAGCGCCGCGCGAGCCTTCGTGGCCAGTGGCAAGCTCAAGGCACTGGCCGTCACCTCCCTCAAGGAGTCGGCGCTCCTGCCGGGCGCGCAGACCGCAGCGTCACAGCCGGGGCTCGAAGGATTCCAGGTCGTCGCATGGAACGGCCTCTATGCGCCCCATGGAACGCCTGCGGCCATCGTGCAGAAGCTCAACGCGGAGATCGCAAAGATCCTGGCACTGCCCGAGGCGCGGCAGCGGCTCCTGGAGCTGGGCCACGAGGCTGCGGGCGGCACGCCGGAGAGCCTGGAACGCTTCGCCCGCAACGAACGCGACAAGTGGGGACCCCTCATCAAGGCTGCCGGCGTGAAGCTCGAGTGAGACTGCATCGCCCGGGGTGTTCGGCACACCTCTGAGCCTGCTAGCGCTTCCGCGAGCGAGAAGAAGCGGCGGGCGTCTTCGAGGGCAACCTGGAAAGGGCTGCGGCACGGCAGACATCCAGAATTTCGTCGGCGAGGGGAGAGTCGTCGGGACAGGCTCGCGACAGCACGATCGCGCCGATCGCCTGTGCAATGACGTCGATCTGCCTGGCGCGCGCGTCGCCCTTTCGATCGCCGACCTCCGGCGCGCCGAACTGGTTGCCCAAAGTGGCCAGCAAGCCTTCCAGGCCGATCGCGAAAGCCGCCTTGACCGACTCCGGCTGGCGCGCAGCATCGCCGCACAGCGCGGCCATCGTGCAACCTTCGCCAGGCGCGTCGCGGTGCTCGCGCGACAGATAGTGATCGACGAAATCCCTCGCATCGATGCGCTCGGCCTTCGCGGCCGTCTGCGCGAATCCACAGGTCGCCGCTTCCGCCATCAGCTCGGCCTTGGAGCCGAAGTGCTTGTAGAACCCGCCGTGGGTGAAGCCTGCCTCCGCCATCAGGTCCGCAATGCCCACCCCGTCGTAGCCACGCTCGCGAAACAGCGTCGAGGCCGTCTCGACGATGTGCGCCCGGTTTGCCTGCGCCTGCGCTTTGGTGACCTTCATGTCCAGATCTCTTGAGGTATGTCGTGCGTGAAGTCGGAAATATACATTGATGTCATCCATCATCAAAGGGCTTGACTTCAAAGATGATGATCGACATCATTGCAAAAACCGCGATTCACCTTCTGATCAAGAGAAAGCAGAAAGCACATGACCTCCCATTCCACCGTCCTCATCACCGGCGCCTCAACCGGCATCGGCACCATCTATGCCGAGCGCTTCGCACGCCGCGGCCACGACCTTGTGCTGGTCGCTCGCGACAGGCCACGCCTCGAAGCGCTGGCCGAGCGCCTGCGCGACGAAGCCGATGTGGCCGTCGACATCCTTTCGGCCGATCTGACCCAGCCCGGCGACCTGGCCGCGGTCGAGGCGCGTCTGCGCGAGGACACCAGGATCGACACGTTGATCAACAACGCCGGGGCTGCGCTGTCCGGCCAATTCATCGACCAATCGACAGACGACGTCGCCCGCCTGGTCGCGCTCAACACCACCGCACTGGTCAGGCTCGCCAGTGCCGTCGCACCGCGCCTGGCACGGGCCGGCCATGGAGCGATCGTCAATATCGGGTCGGTGGTCGGCCTGGCGCCCGAGTTCGGCATGTCGGTCTACGGTGCGACCAAGGCCTTCGTGCTGTTCCTGTCCCAGGGCCTGAGCCTGGAGCTCTCGCCCAAGGGCGTCTATGTGCAGGCGGTGCTGCCTGCCGGGACCCGTACCGAGATCTGGGGACGCGCCGGCATCGACACCAGCGCGATGCCTGACCTGATGGAAGTGAATGCGCTCGTGGATGCCGCGCTGGTCGGCTTCGACCGCCGCGAACCCGTGACCATTCCGCCACTGCACGATGGCGCCCGGTTCGAGGCGCTGAACGCTGCACGCCAGGCCCTGATCGCGGACATCCGGCAGGCGCAGGTGGCAGAGCGCTATCGAAGCGCCGCCTGAACGGCAACGCGCGCAGGGACCCAATGAAAGCGTTCATCATCGATCGGTATGGAAAGAAGGAACCCGGCCGCATTGCCGATGTGCCTGAACCCGAAGTAGGGGACGACGATGTTCTGGTCCAGGTACACGCGACGAGCGTCAATGCCCTCGACGCGAAGATCGAGCGTGGCGAGTTCAAGCTGATTCTTCCCACCGCCTTCCCCTTGTTCTGGGCAACGACGTGGCCGGCACGGTCGTTCGGGTGGGTGCTCGGGTTCGCGGCTTCAAGCCCGGTGATGAGGTCTATGCACGCCCCGACGACGACCGCATCGGCACCTTCGCCGAATTCATTGTGGTCAAGGCATCGTCATTGGCGTTGAAGCCCACGAACCTCAGCATGGCCGAGGCCGCCTCCTTCCGTTGGTGGCGCTGACGGCCTGGCAGGTGCTGGTCGAGACCGCCCAGCTGAAAGCAGGGCAGAAGGTGCTGATCCATGCCGGCTCCGGCGGGGTAGGCACCATTGCCATCCAGCTTGCCAAGCATCTCGGTGCGTTCGTGGCCACGACCACTGGGACGGCCAACGTCGCCTGGGTCAAAGCCTTGGGCGCGGACGTTGTCATCGACTACAAGCAGCAGGACTTCGCCACGGTGCTGCGCGACTACGACGTGGTCCTGAACAGCCTCGGCAACGACGCGCTGAACAAATCCCTGCAGGTTCTCAAGAGGGGCGGGCATCTCATCTCCATTTCGGGGCCGCCCACGCCGGCGTTCGCCGCCGCGCGAGGACTGGCTTGGCCGCTCAGGAAAGTGCTGCGCCTGCTGAGTTCGCGGGTGCGCAGCAAGGCAAGGAAGAACGGCGGCCAGTACACCTTCGTCTTCATGCGGGCCGATGGAGCGCAGTTGCGCGAGATCACGGCCCTTGTCGAATCTGGCGCCATCCGGCCGGTCATCGACAGGGTGTTCCCGTTTCAGGCCATCCATGACGCGATGGCCTATGTCGACAGTGGGCGCGCCAAGGGCAAGGTGGTGGTGCAGGTGGTGTAGCTGCGGCGTGCCTGCACCGTTGCAAGCCGCCGACGGTCAGGCCGAGACCTTGGTGTCGCGTGTCAATTTTCGAGGTGCCCTTGGCGTTGCTTCGGCGCGTTTTTTTGCCGAACGCAGCGCCGTCATGTCGGCGGGGGGGCCAAAAAGCCCGGCCATCCGGTAGCTCTCGATCATCGCGTCGTACAGCGCGATGTCGCAGCGGCTGCGGGCCACCAGCTGTGCGCCCGCCACGGCGGCGAAGATGGCGCGCGCACGCGCCTCGCTGGCCTCGGAACCCGCCGCCACGCCCGCAGCGGCCAGCACCTTGCTCAACCACGCGATGTTGACGTCCGCGAAAGCCTGCACTTCTTTCTTCACCGCATCCGGAAGGTCGTCGTATTCGGCCGCCATGAAGCTGCACATGCACAGGCGGTTTTCATTCGCCAGCGAGCTGCGAAACAGCTCCGGATAGTCATGCAGGCTGCGCAGCGGATCGGCCGCTTCGGCGGCCATGGCCTCCAGCGTCGCGGCAGTGTCTTCCCAATAGCGCCGCGCCACAGCGGCGCCCAGGTCGGCCTTGCTCGGAAAGTAGTAGTGGATGCTCGCGCTCTTGATGCCGACGTCCTGCGCGAGATCCCGAAAGTTCAAGCCGTTGTAGCCACGCAGCTGCGCCGTCTGCCGGGCGGCCGTCAGGATGGTTTCTCGGGAATTTGTAGCCACTGGGCAGCCTCGTTGGGTTTCCGCTGCCGACGTGCCGGCAGGGTGGGGGAGTGCGAATTTTAGAGTCTTGCGGGAAATCTATCAACTGGCAGATAGTTGTTGACGACCGGTTTTTGCGCCCCTACGATCGGGTGTCTACCAACTGGCAGATAGAAAGACTCTCCAATGAACTCCGAACTCACCCGTCACGACGCCACCCAACTGGCCCAGCTCATTCGCACTCGCGAGGTATCACCGGTCGAGGTGATGCAGGCGCACCTGCAGCGCATCGAAGCGATCGATCCCAAGGTCAATGCCATCGTGACCGTGGCGGACAACGCACTCGCACTCGCCAAGGCCGCGGAAGCGGCCGTCATGGCGGGCGCCGAGTTGGGCCCGTTGCACGGCGTGCCATTCACCGCGAAGGACTCGATCGATACCGCGGGCGTCCTGACGCAGCGCGGCTCGCCGATCTTCAAGGGCCGCCTGCCGCAAGCGGATGCCACCAGCGTTGCTCGCCTGAAGAGTGCCGGCGGCATCTTGCTGGCGAAGACCAATCTTCCCGAGTTCTCTTACTGGATCGAGAGTGACAACCTGCTCTCGGGCCGTACCAACAACCCATGGAACCTGGAGCGCACGCCGGGCGGCTCGAGCGGCGGCGAGTCGGCGGCCATCGCGGCCGGCATGTCGCCGCTGGGCCTCGGCACCGATCTGGCGATCTCGGTGCGCGGACCGGCCGCACAGACCGGAATCACCTCGCTCAAAGCAACGCACGGGCGTGTGCCCATGACGGGGATCTGGCCGCGCGCGCCCCGTCGCTTTTGGCACGTCGGTCCCATGGCCCGGAGTGTTCGCGACGTCGCACTCGCCTATTCACTCATGGCGGGCCCCGACGGCGCGGACGCCTTCTCGTCGAGCGCCGGACCGTTCGATGCCGACGCGAAATACACGCTGGCTCGGCCCCTGCGTGTGGGCTGGCTGGTGGAGCCGGGTTTCGGACCGATCGATCCCGAAGTCGCGGCGACGGTGAGGGCCGCGGCCGAAGCGCTCGAGCAGACGGGATGCCTCGTGGAGCCCGTGCGCATCCCGGCGCTCGAGCGGGACTTTGCGCTCGACGTCTTCAATCGTCTTCATGTGATGGAGATGAAGCCGGCCTTCGCGGAAGCCACGGCGGGGCGGAGCGAGGACGAGATCTACTTCATGGCCAAGGCCATGCGCGCCACGCCCGATACCTCGATGGACGACTACATCGCGGCCGAACAGGCCGCCGAGCGGCTGAAGGACGGGTTTGCCGACTACTTCACGCGCTTCGATGTGCTGCTCACGCCCGTGCAGCCGATCCCGGCGCAAAAGCATGGTGTCTCCAAGTTCGTCATCAACGGCCAGGAGGTCGACGCCACCTATCTGCAAGGCGCGACGGTGCCGCTCAACGTGACCGGCCTGCCGGGGATGTCGATCAGGTTCGGAACCAGCCACGACGGAATGCCCATCGGGGTGCAACTGGTCTCGAAGTGGCTGGCCGAGACAACGCTGCTGCACGCCGCTGCGCTGCTCGAAGCCGCAAGTCCCGTGCGTGGGCTACGTCCGGGGCTCTAGATCCGCGGTGCGGCGGAACCGATCGCACATTGAATTTGTAAACCTTCTTGTTCATCGGCGGCGCCGGACCGATACTGTACATTCATACAGTTATTGGAGTCCTTTTTGGCCATCTCGCTGTCATGGGCCGATGGCGATGAACCGTCGTCGGCCCTCGCAAGTCCACCGCCCTCAGCGCAGCCGCGACGCCCACTCGTCTTGCTGCCGTACGCGATCGAATCCGCCGTCTGGCGCGGCGATGCGCTCGGTTCGCCCGTCACCTCGACGGTGCGCACCGGTTTCGACGACCTCGACGCCGAGCTGCCCGGCGGCGGCTGGCCCTGCGGCTCCCTTACCGAAGTGCTGCAGGTCCAGCCATCGGTGCTCGAGTGGCGGCTGCTCGCGCCGGCCATGCGCACGCTGGTGGTCGAGGGCCGGCAGATCGTCGTCATCGGCCCGCCGAAGGCCCCGCACCTGCCGGGCCTGCACCACCTCGGCCTGGACGAGCGCCACCTGGTCTGGATCGCGGCGGACAAGCCGGTCGAGCGCCTCTGGGCGACCGAGCAGCTTATCAAGGCCAATGCCGCGGGCATGCTCGTCAGCTGGCTGCCGCAGGCCCGCCAGGAGCAGATCCGGCGACTGCAGGTCTGTGCCCAGGGCTGCGACAGCCCCGTCGTCCTGTGCCGCCCGGCCGCGGCCGAGCACGAGGCCTCGGCCGCGCCGCTACGGCTGCAGGCGCGCTTCGGCATTGATTGGGAGCTGCGCATCCACCTGCTCAAGCGCAAGGGCCCGCCGCACGAGGGCGAGTTGCGGCTCCCTTCGGTGCCCGGCGGCCTCGAGGCGATCCTGACGCCACGCCTTCGCCACCCGAGCCGCCTCGTCGCGGCACGCCAATTGCGGGAGCTTTCCCATGCTGTGGGCAGCCCTTCTTCCCGACAACCTGCCGGACGGCCCGCAACCGCGTACTGAAGCGCTCGATGGCCTGGCGACGTGGTGCCTGCAGTTCACCCCGCGCGTTGCGGTCCTCGAGGCGCTTCTGCCGTGCCCGGCCGTCGTCATGGAAGTCGAACAGAGCCTGCGCCTCTTCGGCGGCAAGCGCCGGCTGGTCGAACGCGTGCGCGAAGAAGCGCCCGACCTCGGCGTGCGGCAGCTGGGTTGGGCGCCCACGGGGTTGGCCGCGCTCGCGGTGGCGCGGGCCGGGCTCTCGAACGGCTTCGCGAAGCCGCTGGCCCAACTGCTCGATGCGCTGCCGCTCGAGACGCTGACCGCGGTCGCGGCCCACCACGCGACGCTGGCCCGGCTCGGCTGCCGCACGCTCGGCCAGGTGCGCGCCTTGCCCCGCGGCGGTCTCTCGCGTCGCTTCGATGCGCAGCTTCACCGCGCTCGACCAGGCCTACGGGCTGCGCCCGGAGATCTATCCCTGGGCGCAGCTGCCCGAAAGCTTCCATGCCAGGCTCGAACTGATGGCCCGCGTCGAGCATGCGCCGGCCATGCTGTTCGGCGCGCGCCGCCTGATGCTGCAGATGGCCGGCTGGCTCATGGCGCGGCGATCCGGCGTGACCGCGTTCACCCTGCGCTGGTGCCACGACGCGATGCGCGCCAAGAGCGCCGGCGACGGCGGCGAGCTCACCGTGCGCACCGCGCAGGCCACGCGCGACACCGAGCACCTGATGCGCCTGCTGGCCGAGCACCTGGGCAAGGTCGAGCTGCTTGCGCCCGTGGGCGACCTCGAGTTGCTGGCGACGGAAGTGCTGTCGCTCGAGGAGAAGAGCCTGTCGATGCTGCCCGAGGCGCGGCAGTCGGGCGAGAGCCTGGCGCTGGTGCTCGAACGCATCGCGGCGCGGCTCGGGCCCGACCGCGTGCTGCGCCCCGTCGTCCTCGAAGACCACCGCCTGGAGTGGATGTGCCGCTGGCGGCCCGCACCCGAGCCGGCGCCGCGCGCCAGGTGCCGCACGGTCGACGTGCCGCAGCCAACCTTCGTCCTGCCGAGGCCCCTGCGCCTCGCGACGCGCGACAACCGGCCGGTCTACCAGGGCGTGCTGCAGCTGCTCGCGGGGCCGCACCGCGTGGAGGGCGGATGGTGGGACCGCACCACGGTGGCCTGCGATGCCGATGCCGATGGCGGCGCGCAGGAGACCACGCGGCAGGCGAGCCGCGACTACTGGGTGGCCGTGAGCGAGCATGCCGGCGTGCTCTGGATCTTTCAGATGCGGCTCGCGCAGGACGAGACCGCGTGGTTCCTGCACGGCACCTTCGCCTGATCGGCTCGCGATGAAGCTGCCTGACTACGCCGAGCTGCGGTGCGTGAGCAATTTCAGCTTCCTGCGCGGCGCGAGCCAGCCGCACGAACTCGTCGAGCGCGCGAAGCAGCTGGGCTACGCCGCGCTCGCCATCACCGACGAGTGCAGCCTCGCCGGCGTGGTGCGTGCGCACGTCGCGGCAAAGGACCACGGCCTCAAGCTGCTGATCGGCAGCCAGTTTCGGGTCGAACCCGATGAGCGGGCGGATGCCGGGGTCGCACCCTTCACGCTCACCGTGCTGGCCTGCCATCTCGAGGGCTACGGCAACCTGTCGGCCTTCATCACCAAGCTGCGCCGGCGCTCCGAGAAAGGAACGTACAGGCTGCCGCTTGCGGAGATCGGCGGCGGCGAACTCGCGGGCTGCGTGGTGCTCGCTTCGCCCCGGCGCATGGCCACGGCGGCGCAGCTTGGCGGGCTCGCGCGCTGGCTGCAGCGCGAGTTCCCGGGGCGCTGCTGGTTCGCCGTGGAGAAGCTGCGCCTGCTCGACGACGAGATGTGGCTGCATCGCCTCGGCGAGATCAGCGCGGCCACGCGGATTCCGCTCGTGGCTGCGGGCGATGTGCATTTCCATGTGCGCTCCCGCAAACCGCTGCAGGACGTGATGACCGCCACGCGCCTGGGCAAGCCGCTCACCGAGTGCGGGCTCGAACTGCAGCCCAATGCCGAGCGGCATCTGCGCACGCGGCTGCGGCTCGCGCAGACCTATGCGCCCGAGCTGCTCGCCGAGACGCTCGAGGTGGCAGCGCGCTGCAGCTTCAGCCTCGACGAACTGCGCTACCAGTACCCCGACGAGGTGGTGCCCCCGGGCGAGACGCCGGCGGGCTACCTGCGCCGCATCACCTACGAAGGGGCGGGGCGCCGCTGGCCGGACGGCATTCCGGCCAAGGTCCAGACGCAGATCGAGTACGAACTCGCGCTCATTGCCGAGCTGAAGTACGAGCACTACTTCCTCACCGTGGCCGACATCGTGATGTTCGCGCGCTCGCGGCACATCCTCTGCCAGGGCCGCGGCAGCGCCGCCAACAGCGTGGTCTGCTACTGCACGGGCGTGACCGAGGTCGACCCCGGCCGCATGAGCGTGCTGTTCGAGCGCTTCATCTCGAAGGAGCGCAACGAGCCGCCCGACATCGACATCGACTTCGAGCACGAGCGGCGCGAGGAGGTGCTGCAGTACCTCTATGCCAAGTACGGCCGCGAGCGCGCCGCAATCACCGGCTTGGTGATCAGCTACCGGCCGAAAAGCGCGATCCGCGACGTGGGCAAGGCGCTCGGCATGCCGCTGGAGACGGTGGATGCGATCGCCAAGGGACACCAGTGGTGGGACGGTGGTGCGGTGCGGCCCGATCGGCTGCAGGAGGTGGGCTTGTCGGTGGATTCACTGCAGGTGCAGCAACTGCTGCAGCTGACCGGGCAACTGATCGGCTTTCCGCGCCACCTGAGCCAGCACACGGGCGGTTTCGTGCTCACCAAGGGGCCGCTGTGCCGCATGGTGCCGATCGAGAACGCCTCGATGCCCGAGCGCACCGTGATCGAATGGGACAAGGACGACCTCGACGCGCTGGGCCTGCTCAAGGTCGACTGCCTCGCGCTCGGCATGCTGACCGCGATCCGAAAGGCGCTCGACTTCATCGGGTTGCGCAAGGGCTGCATGTTCGGCATGCAGGACATCCCGGCGGAGGACAGCGCCACCTACGACATGATCTGCAAGGCCGACACCGTCGGCGTGTTCCAGATCGAGAGCCGTGCGCAAATGAGCATGCTGCCGCGGCTGAAGCCGCGCTGCTTCTACGACCTGGTGATCGAGGTCGCGATCGTGCGGCCGGGCCCGATCCAGGGCGGCATGGTGCACCCGTACCTCAACCGGCGACAGGGCAGGGAGCCGGTGGTCTACCCGAGCGAGGCCCTGAAGGAGGCGCTCGGCCGCACGCTGGGCGTGCCGGTGTTCCAGGAGCAGGTGATGCAGATCTCGATCCTGGCCGCGGGCTTCACGCCGGGCGAAGCCGACGGGCTGCGGCGCGCGATGGCCGCCTGGAAGCGCAAGGGCGGCCTCCATCATTACCACGCGAAGATCGTCGACGGCATGACCGCGCGCGGCTACGAGGAGAGTTTTGCCCGCGCCATCTTCGAGCAGATCAAGGGCTTCAGCGAGTACGGGTTTCCGGAGAGCCATGCCGCGTCGTTTGCGTTGCTGGTCTACGCGAGCTGCTGGATCAAGTGCCATCACTCCGCGGAGTTCCTCGCGGCCATGCTGAACTCGCAGCCGCTCGGTTTCTATTCGCCGTCGCAGCTCGTGCAGGACGCGCGGCGCCATGGCGTCGACGTGCGGCCCGTCGACGTGATGTACAGCGAGGTCGACTGCACGCTCGAAGACCTGGTGCACACGCCGGCGGTGCGGCTCGGACTGCGCATGGTCGGCGGTCTCGCGTCGGCCTCGGCCGCGCGCATCGTCCGGGCGTGCGCGCAGCAGGTGTTCGACAGCGCCGAAGACCTGGCGCTGCGCGCGCGGCTCGAGCTGCACGAGATGAAGCTGCTGGCCGCTGCCGATGCGCTCGCGAGTCTGTCGGGCCACCGGCGCCAGCAGGTCTGGGACGCGGCGGGACTGCGCGCTGCGCCGGCGCTGCTGCGCGACGCGCCGGTCGACGAGGATTTTCTCGAACTCGACGCCGCGCCCGAGGGCGAGGAGATCGTGTTCGACTACGCCTCGACCGGGCTCACGCTGCGTCGGCATCCGCTCGCCTTGCTGCGCGAACGCCTCTCGCGGCGCGGGTTGATGACGGCGCGGGAGCTCGACGCGATGGAAAACGGCGAGCAGGTGAGCCACTGCGGCATCGTCACCCTGCGCCAGCAGCCGGAGACTGCGAAGGGCACGATCTTCGTGTCGCTCGAGGACGAGACCGGCGTGGTCCAGGCGATCGTCTGGAAGAGCCTGCGCGATGTGCAGCGGCAAGAGTTGCTGGGCGCGCGGCTGCTGGTGGTGCACGGCACCTGGCAGCGCGAGGGCGCGGTGAAGAATCTGGTCGCGTCGCGGCTGGAAGACCTCACGCCCTTGCTGGGGCGGCTGGCGGGGGCGACGGTGAGCCGGGATTTTCGGTAGGGAGCTGCCCGGCGGATTCGCATTTGCCAGAGCGGCTTACACCCTGGTCGCAGCGGATCGCGCGGGCCAGACTTTCGGAAGCGCGGCCGATGCCGCGCCCGCCGGGGCATCGGCAAGCGCAGCGGGGGCGGTGGCGAGCAGGCTCCAGCCCGCTAGTTCACGCTATCCTCGCTTGGTATTTCACAAGAATTCCAACGATATATGCATAAAGATCTGCACATGACGCCTGAACCTACCCTGGTCGAAAAAGCGCGCAGGGAACTGGAAGCGCGGTTCGTCACGCTCATTCTGCCTCCGGGCTCCGTCTGGACCGAGGGTTCCCTCAGCGAACTGCTCGACATCGGCCGGACGCCGGTTCGCGAGGCGGTCGTGAGCATGGCCATCGACGGTCTCGTGACCGTGATCCGGCGCGCAGGGATCGTGGTGAGCGAAATCTCCGTAGAGGACCAGATGGCGGTGCTGGACGCGCGTCGGGTGTTGGAGAAGCTGGTGTCGATCCGCGCGGCCGTTCGATGCACCGATGACGAGCGCAGACAACTGCTCGAAATGGCAGACGGCATACAGCGCGCTGGAGAGTCGCAGCAGGCCGAGGCGTACCTGCAGTTTCACTTTCAGATCAAGCGTTTTGTTGCGCAGTGCGCGCGAAACAAATTTGCAGCTCGCGCGCTCCGCCCGCTCCACACGCTGTCGCAGCGGTTCTATTTTGCGCACCACCGTGCTTTCAACAACCTTCCTGTGGTGGGTCCAGCGCATGCCGAACTCACGCGCGCCATCGTGGCCGGTGACGAATCAGAAGTAGCCCAACACTGCGACAACGTCAGTGACATCGCCGAACAGTTCACCAGGAATTTGCTTGGGAGCAGCCACGCCATCAGAGGCTAGTGCAAACCCTATGGTTTTTTTTTACTCTCCTTAATATATTACTGACCATGGCTTAGATATACTAATTTCGACCGGCTTGCATGCCTAACCAGGAGACAACCATGACCAACTTCCATCGACGCCGAGTTCTGCAGGCGGTCGCCGCATCGTCCACGGCACTGATTGCCGGGATGCCCACCATCGTGCTCGGACAGAAGCCGACCAAGTGGCGGGTTCAGACCCTCTGGAGCGCGGGCGAAGACGCTTTCAAGTACTTCGAGGAGTTCGCCGAGAAGGTGAAGGCCAACACGGGCGGCCGGCTCGAGATCCAGGCCTTCGCGGCCGGCGCCGTGGTGGGTGCATTCGAAACCCTGGATGCAGTCAGCCAGAACGTGCTACAGGGCCAGTCGACCTACCCCGGCTATTGGGCGGGCAAGGAGCCAGCATTGGCCGTCATCGGCGACTTCGCCTTCGGCTACCGCTCGCCGGAGCAGCAAAACCGCTGGCTGTACGAGAAGGGCGGCATCGAGATGCTGCGCAAGGCCTACCAGCGCTTCAACGCCTACACCGTGGGCGCGACCTGGTGGGGTGTCGAGTCGCTCACCTCGAAGAAACCCATCCGGCGTCCCGAGGATTTCAAGGGCATCAAGCACCGCGGCGCCCAGGGCATTGCTGCGGAAACCATCGCCAAGATGGGCGCGTCCATCGTCGTCCTGCCCGGCGGCGAGGCCTACTCCGCCATCGAGAAAGGCATTGTCGACAGCGTCGACTGGTCCACGATCTCGGTCAATGCCAAGGTCGGGTTCTTCGAGGTCGCCAAGTACGCGACTTTCCCCGGCTTCCACTCGATGCCCATCCAGGATTTCACGGTCAATGCCAGTGCCTGGAAAAGCCTGCCCGACGATGTCAAACAGATCCTGGAGCGTACCTGGCGGGAGTTCTCGACCACCCAGGTGAGCCGCATTGCCGAGAACGACAAACGCGTCGCGGCCGAAGTGCAGAAAAAGGGTGTCGAACTGGTGGTGTGGTCGGACGCCGACATTGCCCGTGCGCGCCAGGTCGCCCAGGGCGTGGTCGACGAATGGGCCGCCAAGGGGCCGCTCGCCAAACAGGCGGCGGAATCCCAGCGCGCCTTCCTGCGTGAACTGAAGTTGCTGGCCTGACGCGCATGAACCACTACGTCCGATTCGTGGGACATGTGAACGAGTGGGTGGGCCGGATTGCCGGCCTGCTCATCGTGGCAGTCGTCCTGATCATCCTCAAGGAAGTCATCGGCCGGGGCGTGTTCGACGCGCCCTCCCTCTGGGCCGACGAATCCATGACCTACCTGGCCGGCATGGCCTATGCGCTGGGTGGCGGCTTCACGCTGCTGCACCGCAAGCACGTGATCGTCGACCTGGTGTACCAGCCCATCGCGGACCGCGGCGGCCGCCTGAAAAAGACCGTCGACGTGATTGCGTTCGTCCTGTTCTCGATCTACTGCCTGACGCTGATCTATTTCGGTGCGGAGCTGGCCCTGGCGTCGATTCGCGAGCACGAGGGAAGCGGCACGCTCTGGAATCCGGCCCTGTGGCCCGTGAAGCTCGCCATTCCGATCGCCGGCGTCTTGCTGCTGCTGCAAGGCTTCGCCAATCTGCTGGTCGATCTCGGCCTTGCCCCCAACCCCGCTGCGGAAGACATTCATGGCCGTTGATACCCTGACCCTTCTCCTGCTGCTGGCGCTGGTTTCTGCGCTAGTGGTGGGTGTGCCCATCGCGTTCGCAACCGGCGCCGTCGCCGTGGTATTCGGCGTCTGGCTGTTCGACGTCAACACGTTGAACCTGATCGTCAGCCGCGTCTTCACGCTCATGGGGAACCAAATCCTGGTCTCCGTGCCGCTCTTCATCCTGATGGCGATGGTGCTCGAAAAAGCCGGCATCGCAGAAGACATCTTCAAGGCCGCGTACGTGTGGTCCGGGCGGATCCGTGGAGGCCTTGCCGTCGCTGTGATCATTTCGTGCGCGCTGATGGCGGCCATGGTCGGCGTGATCGGTGCGGAGATCGTGACGATGGGAGTCGTGGCGCTGCCGGCCATGCTCAAGCGCGGGTACGGAAAGTCGCTCGCGCTGGGCTCCATCTGCGCCGGCGGTGGACTTGCTACGTTGATTCCTCCCAGCGTGGTCCTGATCATGTATGCGTTGACCACCGGTACCTCCATCGGACAGCTCTACATGGCGGGCATTCTGCCCGGTCTCATGCTGGCGGGGCTCTACATCATCTATGTGGTCACGATCTCTTATTTGAAACCCGAGATCGCACCCGCTGCGTCACCAGAGGAAATCAACATTCCCCTGTCGGAAAAAATCGGCTATCTCAAGAAGCTGATCCTGCCGGGCGCCGTGGCTTTCGGGGTTCTTGGTTCCCTGTACATGGGCGTTGCCACGCCGACCGAAGCGGCAGGCATCGGTGTCGCCGGCGCGGTGGTGGCCGCCGCAGTAAATCGGCGCCTGAGCTGGGCCGGCATGTCCAGCGCCGTGGTGGAAACCACCAAGGTCACCTGCATGCTGTACTGGTTGTTCTTCGGTGCTTCTGCGCTGATCGGCATCTACACCATTGCCGGTGGCACGCAGTACCTCAAGGACCTGATTGCCGGGCTGCCCATCGGCAAATGGGGCATCCTGCTGGTCGTCAACCTGGTGTGGGTCGTCCTAGGCTGCATCATCGACTGGATCGGTATCCTGCTGTTGACCGCGCCGATCTTCGTGCCCGTGCTCGTCGCTCTCGGGTTCGATCCGATCTGGATCGGTGTGCTGTTCTGCATGAACATGCAGATCTCCTACATCTCCCCGCCATTCGGGCCCGCGGCCTTCTATCTCAAGGGCGCCGCGCCGCCGGGGATCACGATGGGCGACATCTTCCGCTCGGTCTGGCCCTTCATCGGCATCCAGGTGTTGGCCCTCCTGATGCTGGTCGCGTTCCCGGACATCGCGCTGTGGCTGCCGCGCACCATGCTCGACAACTGAAGGAGCTTTCATGACGCGTCAATCGGAGTTGCTGGACCGCCGTCCGGCAGAGATGGTCACGACCGATGTCCTGGTGGTCGGCGGTGGTGCGGCCGGCCTGGCAGCCGCCTGCACGGCGGCACGACAAGGGCTGAAGGTGACGCTGCTCGAGCGCTACGGCTTCTGCGGCGGCGCCGCAGTGGCCGGCCTGTCGGGCACGATCTGCGGCCTGTACCTCGCACGTCCCGACGCTGCGGGCAAGCCGGAGAAGATCGTCTTCGGCTTCGTCGACGAGTTCATCACCGCCATGAACGGCAGAGGCGGGCTGACCGGGCCGGTGCGCTACGGCGACACCTACACGCTGGTGCACGAGCCACTGGCGTGGCGGGAAACCGGCGATGAACTGCTGCAGCGCCATGGCGTCCAGGTGATCTATCACGCGACCGTGATCGGCGTGCACATGGAGGGTGGTGAACGCGTGGAAGGCGTAAGAGCCTTCACCAAACAGGGCGCCATCGACATCAGTGCACAGGTCACCATCGATGCCAGCGGCGACGCCGACATATTTGCCATGGCTGGCTTGCCGACGAATGTGGGCGCGAACGGGAAAGTTCAGAACCCCACCATGATCTTCCGGATGGGAAACGTGGACGTGGAGCGCTTCCTGGCAACCTACGGCAGCGACGCGATCATGCCCGAGGCCGTGTCCAAGGCGATTCTGGCGGCAAACGCCGCGGGCACCTACGAACTGCCTCGCACCAAGGCCTTCCTGTTCCCGACGCCGCGCGAGAACGAACTGCTTTGCAACTGCACGCGCGTCATCGGCCGCGACGGACGTGAACTCAACCCGTTGGTGGCGGCCGACCTCACCGAAGCCGAAGTCGAGGGCCGCCGGCAGGCACGCCAGTACTGGGCGTTCTTCCGGGCGAATCTGGCCGGCTGCGAAAGCGCCACGCTCAACGACACCGGCGTGCAGGTCGGCGTGCGCCAGACCCGCCAGATCGCGGGCATCGACACCCTGCAGAACCAGGACGTGGAAACCGGACGCAAGCGCGCCGACGCCATCGCCCGTTCGGCCTGGCCGATCGAGTTGCACAGCGGGAGCAAGCCACGGCTTTCGTGGCTGTACGAGGACCACTACGACATTCCGCTGGGCTGCTTCATTCCGCGCCAGGGCGAATCCCTGCTGGCGACGGGCCGCTGCCTCAGCGCACAACACGAAGCAATGGCGTCCGCGCGCGTGACTGCCCAATGTTTCAGCTACGGACACGCAATGGGCCATGCCGCAGCCCTCAGCGTTAAGGAAAAAGTTTCGGTGCGCAGCCTGCGCGCCTCCGATGTCAGAACACTCTTAAACAAGGATGGAGCCCAACTCGATGCATGACGAAGAACTCAACCTGGATGTGCGCGGCCGCGTTGCCGTGCTGACGATCGCCCGCCCCGCACGGCGCAATGCGCTGGGCGATGCGCTGGTGGCGCGCCTGCGCGAATCGATGACCCAGCTCGATGGCAGGGGGGACGTGGGCGCCATCGTTCTGACGGGCGGAGCGCCTGGCTTCTGCGCCGGCAGCGACCTCAAGGAACTCGGCGCCATGTCGTTGGACGACATGTGTGCCCACGAAGCCCGCACCGCGCTCTTCTGCCGCGAGATCGCCATGCTGCGCAAACCCGTCGTTGCCGCCGTGGAGGGCTTCGCACTGGGCGGCGGCTTCGTGCTGGCGGCCAGTTGCGACGTGGTGGTCACGGCGCGCTCCACCCGCTGGAATCTCCCGGAGGTCGAGATCGGATGGATCCCGCCATGGGGCCTCGAATCGGTGATCAGTCGCGTCGGCCGCACGCGGGCCCGGCAACTGGTCTGGGGCGGCACACCGTTCCACGGCGAGGAGGCGATGCGCCTCGGGCTGGCCGATCACCTCGCCGAAGACGGCGCGGCCCTGGACCGTGCGATCGAGGTCGCTGCCTCCTATGCCCGCCTTCCGCAAGAAGCCGTTGCCGCCACGAAGCTGTACTTCGCCTCGCACGGCGCCCCCGATGGTGAAGGCGGCGATCTGCTCGCGTCGCACTTCTTCAAGGACAACTGCCGCCATGCCACTGCGCAGGCGACCCTCAGGAAATTCGGAGTGAAAGTATGAGCAAGATCTGCTCGGTGGAAGAAGCCGTTGCGGTCGTCAAAAGCGGCGATGCGGTGGCCAGCGTGGGTGTGATCGGATGGATCACGCCGGATGCGCTGCTCAAGGGTCTGGCGGACCGTTTCAAGGCATCGGCCGAACCGCGCGATGTGACGTTCTATTTTCCCTGCGGCACCGGCGATGCGATGGCCATCCGAGGCATGGACCATGTGGCGATCGAAGGCCTCATGAAGCGCATCGTGTCCGGCTCCTACGTCAACCCGGTCGATCCCGTGACCGGCAGGCGCCCCGAGCTGATGCGCTTGATCCGGGAAAACCGCATCGAAGCCTACAGCTGGCCCATAGGCGCCAGCATGCACTGGCTGCGCGAAGTCGCGCGGCGCAGTCCGGGCTACCTCACGAAGATCGGCCTGGACACCTATGCCGATCCGCGCCAGACCGGCGGCAGGTTTACCACGCTCGCAAAAGAAGATTTGATCAAACGCGTCGAATTCGAGGGCGAAGACTATCTGTTCTACCCGAGCTGGCCGCTCGATGTGGGCTTCATCAGGGCTTCGACGGCCGACGAATTCGGCAACCTGTCATTCGAGGACGAACCCATTCATTCCGCAGCGCTTCAGATCGCACTGGCGGTCAAGGCATGCGGCGGCACCGTCATCGCTCAGGTCCGCCGGATCGTGGAGCGAGGCAGCCGTCCTGCGACCATGGTCAAGATCCCCGGCGTGCTGGTCGACAAGGTGGTGGTGGACGAGCATCAGATGATGACCACTCAGGTGCCGTATGAAGAAAGCTATTTGGGCGGTGTGCCCTGGGATGGCCAGACGGATGACCGCCTGCCTCTCGGCACGGACAAGATCATTGCGCGGCGCGCGGCGCTCGAAGTGCGGCCAGGCGTGACCTCCATCTTTGGTTTCGGTGCTTCGTCCGACGTGCCCACCGTCCTGCTGGAAGACGGCCATTTCAAGGAAGGCGGGTACCGCGACTACCAATTCACAACAGAACATGGCCCGTTCGGCGGCTTGGTGATGAGTGGCTGGCAGTTCTCGGCCAACAAATACCCCGAGGCGTTGCTGGACGGTGTCAGCCAGTTCGATTTTATCGATGGCGGCGGATGCCCATTCGCGGCCCTGGCCTTTGCCCAGTTCGACGAGGCGGGCAACGTGAATGTCTCGCGCTTCGGCGTCGCCAATCCGGGCGCCGGCGGCTTCATCGACATTGCCTATAACGCGCGGGAGCTGCTGTTCACCGGCACGTTCACCACGGGCGGCCTCGAGGTCGAGTTCAAGGATGGCAAGCTGGTCATCCTCAAGGAAGGCAAGGTGAGGAAGTTCGTGAAGGCCGCAGACCACATCACCTACCCCGTGCGGCGCAACGTGGCCGAGCGCGGCCAACAGGCCAAGATCATCACCGAGCGCGCGGTCTTCGAAGTCCACCCCGACGCGCTGGTGCTGACGGAACTCGCACCCGGGATCGATCTGCAGACCCAAGTGCTCGACATGATGGACGGAGTGACGGTGCGCCTTGCGGCCGACCTGCGCGAAATGGACGCAGCGCTGTTCCGTTGAACCCGCTCGCGCACCTACCCGCGCTGCAGCGGGGGACTGAGAGCTTCGAAGTCGAGGGTGCCCAGCTGGGCGAGCACTGATCGCCTTGCGCTCGCGGTGCGCGCATCAGGGGCGGCTTCCACCACGATCCCGCCCTCGAGCTCGTCTCTCAGCTTCCCGTCTCCCTATTCCCAGACGAATTGCCATCAGCGGCGAGACCGTGCGCTAAGAGGCCGACGGCCCGGTCGCGCGAGGTGCGTCTCGCGCCATTAATGAAAACTTAAACAGCACAAAAAGTTATTAACCGGCGGTGTTCAGCATCGAGTCGTGCCAGCAAAGACATGTCGTCCGAGCTCGCATCGAACTGGAGTCACCTTGCCGAACCGCCCAATCAAAACTTCCGTGCCTTGCGCCGCGCCGCGATCCGTGCATGGGCAGCAGGGTCGCCACTGCTGCGGTAAGGCGCCGGCGTGAGAGCCGCTGCGATGTTCGCGGTTGACCTGAGAACCACGGCGGTGGCGGCGATCGTTGCGGGTGCACTGCTCGCGAGCGGCTGCGCGACGCAGCCGGACTACCGGCCTCCGGCGTTTGCTGCACCGGCGGCATGGTCGTCAGCGGTGCCTCTTCCCGATGCGGCGACCGCATTCCCCGGCGATCGTTGGTGGACGCTCCTCAACGACAGCGCCATCAACGAACTGGCTGACCATGCAATGGCCGACAGCCCGTCGGTGGCGCAGGCCGTGGCGCGCGTCGATGAAGCGCGCGCGAGTCTCGGCAGCGACGCGGCGCAGCGCCTGCCTGCGATCTCGCTGAACGGCACGGCGACGCGGGCTCGCAGCCTCGCCACAAGCGGAGACACTTCGGCCACCACGCTCGAGACCACCGCCTCTGCAGGACTTGGCTTGAGTTGGGAGATCGATCTCTTTGGCCGGGTCCGAAAGTCGGTCGAGGCGGCAAGGCATCGGCTGGATGCCCGCACGGCTGATGCCGCGGCCGCGCGGCTGAGCCTTGCGGCGCAGATCGCGAACTCGGTGCTGGCACTGCGCGCCTGCGACTTCTCGCGCACCGTTGTGCGCGAGGACATCCGTTCGCGGGAGTCGGTCCTTGCGCTGACGCGCCTGCGCCTGGCGACAGGTTTCGTCGCGCCCGTCGACGAGGCTCGTGCGCAAAGCGGTCTCGCCGCCGTGCGAACCAGTCTGGCGCTGCGCAATGAATCGTGCGCGCGTATCGTCAATGGCCTGTCGGCGCTCACCGGCCGCGATGCCGCGCAGGTTCGCAGCGCGGTCCCGGCTGCCGACACGGCCGCGGTGATGCCGACGGCACCGCCCATTGCGCTGGCCTTGCCCGCCGCGGTGCTCGCAGCGCATCCTGCCGTCGTTGCGGCCGAACGGGAAGTGGCCGCGACCTGGGAGCAGATCGCGGTCGCGCGGGCAGAAAGGCTGCCGCGGTTCGACCTTGCGACGGCCATCAGCGGGCAATGGCTTCGCGCGGGTGCCAGCACGCTCGACTTCACGACCTGGGCGCTGACGCCCACACTGTCGGCGCCGCTCTTCGACGGGGGCGCCGGCGCCGCGCAGGTCGAAGGCGCGCAGGCGCGGCATCGGGCCGCGCTAGCCGCGCTGCGCTCGGTGCTGCGCACGACGAGCCAGGAGGTGGAGAACGCCTTGGCCGCCGTCGCGTCCTCCCGCGAACGCATCGCCAGCACGCGTGAATCGACCGACGCCGCAGGGCGCACGCTGGCCGCCACCGATGCGCGATGGCGCGCGGGCGCTGTGAGCCTTTTCGAACTCGAAGACGCGCGGCGGCAGCAAGCCGCTGCGCAGGACAGCGCCATCACAGCGGCGCACGACGCCGCCCAAGCCTGGGTCGCGCTGGTGCGCGCGGCCGGGCCCACTGCCATCACCACTGAAAGCAACGCCCATGTTCTACCCCGACTATCAGCACGCTGAGCCCTTCGCCAAGATGTTGCCTTTCCGCACGCGTTGGCGATCGCTGCGCGTGCCGCTGCTGGTCGCAGCAGCCGTCGTCGCTGCCTGCGCCACGCTCGTCGCGGCACTGCCAAAGGCCGTGGCGACGACGCCACCCGGAACGCCGCCAGCGCTGACGGTCACCGTTGCAGCGGCACGGCAGGTCACCTGGCCTGCCGTGCTCGATGCCACCGGCACGATCGTGCCCTGGCAGGAGGCGATCGTCGGATCGCAGGCGGCAGGCTTGCGCCTGATCGAGGTCAGCGTGAACGTGGGCGATCGGGTCAAGCGCGGCCAGGTGCTGGCGCGGTACGACGACACCGGCCTGCGCGCCGAGGCCGCCCAGTTGCGCGCCGCGACCGCGCAGGCGCGTGCCACGGCGGCCCAGGCCAACGCCAACGAGCAACGTGCGCTCGCACTGCGCGGCAGTGGGGGAATCAGCGACCAGGAGGTCCAGCAGTACGTCACCCAGGCCGAAACTGCGCGCGCGCAGGTCGAGATTGCGCAGGCCCAGCTGGAAGCGAAGCAGGTTCAGTTGCGCTATGCCAATGTCGTCGCACCCGACGACGGCGTAATCAGCGCGCGCAGTGCCTCGCTGGGGGCGGTGGGAGCAAGCAGTCAGGAGTTGTTTCGTCTGATCCGCCAGCAGCGGCTCGAATGGCGCGGCGAAGTCACTGCCATGCAGCTGGCCAACATCGTGGAAGGCCAGCGCGTGGAACTCAGCCTACCCGACGGCGGCAGCGCAACCGCGCGTGTTCGCCAGACCGCGCCCGCACTCGATGAGCGTTCGCGCATGGGGATGGTGTATGCAGATATCACGCGCCCGGAAAGCACGCGTGCCGGCATGTATGCTGCCGGCCGCATCGTGCTCGCGCAGCGGCCCGCCATGGTCGTGCCGGCAGCCAGCGTGGTGATTCGCGATGGCCGCAGCTACGTCTACAAGGTCCAGGAAGAGCGCGGCGTTGCGCACGTGGCCGTGCAGGCCGTTACCGTCGGCCGGCGCCAGGGCGGCGAGGTCGAGATCATGGAAGCGCTGCGCGAGGGTGAGCGCGTGGTGGCCCAGGGCGCCGGGCTCCTGAACGATGGCGACGTGGTTCGCATCGCACGGCCGGCGGCCAGCGCACCGCTGGTCTCTGCCGATCTTCCGGCGCGAGGATGAGCATGAACTTCGCCACCTGGTCGCTTCGCAATCCCATTCCTGCGATTCTGATGTTCGTGCTGTTGTCGCTGGCGGGCCTGCGTGGGTTCGAGCAGCTGTCGATCCAGGCACTGCCGGACATGGAGCTGCCCGCAGTGAGCATCGTCCTGGCGCAACCCGGCGCGGCGCCGGCCCAGCTCGAGGTAGAAGTCGCGCGCAAGGTCGAGAACTCGCTGGCCGCTGTCGGCCTGCTCAAGCACACGCGCACCTCGATCACCGAGGGCCAGGTCGAGATCCGCGCCGAGTTCGCGCTCGAGAAGCGCTTGTCGGACGCGCTCCTCGACACGAAAGATGCCGTCGACCGGATCCGCTCGGATCTGCCTGTCGATCTGCTGCAGCCGGCCGTCAGCGCGGTGACCGTCGGCGGGGGTCCGATCCTTACCTACGCCATCGCCTCGACGCGCATGACTGAGGAAGCGCTGTCATGGTTCGTCGACGATACGGTCAGCAAGGCCTTGCTGGCGGTGCCCGGCGTGGGCCGGGTCGACCGACAGGGCGGCGTGCAGCGCGAGGTGCGCGTCGAAGTCGATCCGGTCCGGCTCGCCGCGCACGGAGTGACGGCCGTCGATGTCTCGCGCGGGCTTCGCCGTACGCAGCTGGACGCGTCCGGAGGGCGTACCCAGCTGGGCCTTGCCGAACAGTCGGTGCGCACGGTCGCAACGGTCAGGCAAGCCCACGAGCTGGCCGCGCTGCCGCTCACCCTGACCGACGGCCGCGAGTTGCGCCTCGACCAGGTGGCCACCGTCCACGACGCCTCCGCGCAGCGGACGCAGGGCGCATTGCTGAACGGCCAGCCCGTGGTCGGCTTCAGCGTTTACCGGGCCAAGGGCTTCGACGAGACCCGCATCGCCGACGGCGTCGCCAAGGCGATCGCGAAGCTGGAGGCGAACGATCCGAAGCTGCGCGTAACACCCGTGTCGGGCTCGGTCGACTACACCCGCGAGCAGTACCGCGGCTCGATGCAGATGCTGTACGAGGGCGCGATCCTGGCCGTGCTGGTCGTCTGGTGGTTCCTGCGCGACTGGCGCGCGACGCTGGTAGCGGCCGCGGCGCTGCCGCTCTCGATACTGCCCGCCTTTGCAGCCATGGCGTGGCTCGGCTATTCCCTCAACATGTTGACCCTGCTTGCGCTGGCGGTCGTCGTGGGCATTCTGGTGGACGACGCGATCGTCGAGATCGAGAACATCGAACGCCATCGCCGCATGGGCAAGCCGGTGCAGTTGGCGACCGTCGACGCGGTCAACGAGATCGCCTTGGCCGTGATCGCGACCACGATGACCTTGGTGGTCGTGTTCGTGCCGACAGCGCTAATGAGCGGCATACCGGGGCTCTTGTTCAAGCAGTTCGGCTGGACGGTGGTGATCGCAGTCCTGTCATCGCTGCTGGTGGCGCGGCTGCTCACACCGATGATGGCGGCTTGGCTGCTCAAGGAACGGCCGCATGAAGGCGAATCCGGAAAGGACGGCGCACTGATGCGCGGCTATCTCGCCGCCGTGCGTTGGTGCCTGGCCCATCGCAAGACGACGCTGGGGGCAGCCACTGCTTTTTTCCTGGGCGCGCTTGCACTGGTGCCACTGATTCCGAGCGGCCTAATCCCGCCATCGGACCGGGGCTTCATCTCGGTCAACCTCGAGCTTGCGCCCGGCAGCTCGCTGGCGGAGACGCTCGCCGCGTCGGAGCGGGCCCGTCTCGCACTCGTTCAGATCCCGGGCGTACGCGGCGTGTTCACGGCCGCGGGCGTCGCGCCTCCGGGCGGCGACGCGCCGGCCTCCGACGTGCGAAGGAGCACGCTGACCCTGGTGCTGGCGCCGCGCGACGAGCGGCCCGGCCAGATGGAGGTCGAGAAAAAGGTGCGCCAGGCGCTGGCGGGCGTTCCGGGTGCGCGGTTCGCCGTTGCCGGCGAAGGCCCCGGGGAGAAGCTGTCGCTGATCCTGGCAAGCGACAACGCGGAGGCGCTCAAGTCCAGCGCGCAGGCATTCGAACGTGAGCTTCGCAGTTTGAGCGGGCTCACGGGCATTGCATCGACCGCCAGCCTGGAGCGCCCGGAGATCGTCGTGCGCCCCGACCTGCAGCGCGCCGCCGAGCTCGGCGTGAGCACCGCGGTGATCGGGGAGACGGTCCGCATCGCCACCAGCGGCGATTTCGACGCCCAGCTGGCCAAGCTCAACCTCGACCAGCGGCAGGTCGGCATCCGGGTAAGCGTCGCGGATGCGGCGCGCCAGGATCTTGCGGTGCTGTCGAACCTGCGCGTGCCGGCGCGAACCGGCCTTGTGCCGCTCGGCAGCGTTGCCACGCTCTCGCTGGAAAGCGGCCCGGCGCAGATCGATCGATTCGACCGCCAACGGTATGTCACGGTCAGTGCAGATCTGGGCGGCATGCCGATGGGGCCCGCGCTGGCCGCGGCACGCGCGCTGCCGGCAGCGCTGGAGATGCCTTCCGGCGTGGCGATGATCGAGACCGGCGATGCCGAGCTTGCGTCGGAGCTCGCCTCGGGCTTTGGCATGGCGATCCTCGTCGGCGTGCTTTGCATGTTCTGCGTGTTGGTGCTGCTCTTCAAGGACTTCTTGCAGCCAGTGACCATCCTCTCGGCCATCCCGCTGTCGCTGGGCGGTGCCTTCATCGCTCTGGTGCTTGCGCGCAGCGAGTTCAACGTGCCGTCGATGATCGGCCTCGTGATGCTCATGGGCATCGTGGCGAAGAACTCGATCCTGCTCGTCGAGTACGCGGTGGTCGGCATTCGCGACCGCGGCCTGTCGATGTTCGATGCACTGGTCGATGCCTGCCACAAGCGGGCACGCCCGATCATCATGACGACCTTCGCGATGATCGCGGGCATGCTGCCGATCGCGCTCGGGCTTGGTCCTGACGCGAGCTTCCGCCAGCCCATGGCGATCTCCGTGATCGGCGGCCTGGTCACATCCACCTTGCTGAGCCTGTTGGTCGTGCCGGTGGTCTTCACCTATGCGGAGGGTGTCGAGCAGGCGTTCAAACGACGCTTCGCCCGCCGGTCGCCCATGTCCGCATCCGTTCCTGCATCGCAGGCCGCGCCATGACCCGCCGCATTGCTGCAATTGCCGCACTGCTCTGCGTCCTGCTCCTGGTCGGCTGTGCGATCCCCCAGCGGCCCGATCCCATGGAGGCGATGAACCGGCGGGTCTTCGCCTTCAACGATGCGCTGGACGAGGCGGTGCTTGCGCCGGTGGCGCGCGGCTATGTCAGGGTCGTGCCCGCACCGGTCCGCCACAGCGTGGGCAATGTCTTCGCCAATCCGCTGGACGTCGGTTCCGCCATCAACCTGTTCCTGCAGGGCCGCCCGATCGACGGGTTGTCGGACCTGGCCCGCTTCGGAGTCAACACCACCGTCGGCGTGTTCGGCATCTTCGATCCCGCAACACCTTGGGGCATGCCGCGCCACGGTGAAGACTTCGGCCAGACGCTCGGCAGGTGGGGCGTGGGTCCGGGCGCCTACGTGGTCTGGCCGCTGCTCGGGCCTTCGGCGCTGCGCGATTCGCTGGCCATGCCGGTGGACTACGTCACCTCGCCGCGATTCGAGCTCGCGGCCACGCCGCTGCAGATCACCCAGGCGCGGTCGTCGCTTCTGTCGGCGTCCTCGGTGCTCGACGCGGTCGCGCTCGATCGCTATCTCTACGTGCGTGATTTCTACCTGCAACGCCGCCAGAGCCTTGTGTACGACGGCAATCCGCCGGCTTCCACATCGACGAATGCCGATGCCGGCTCCTTTTCTTTTTCCAACCCTCAGGTACCCACAGATGAATGAATTCCATCCCCGACTCGACGCCGGCGCCCGCGCCTTGCTGGTGGCCGCGCTCGCACTGGGCGGGCTCGCTGCGCCCGCCGCATGGGCTGAAGAGCCCACCGGAAACTGGGAGGGCACCTCTCAATGGGGCCTGGGCATCGGCCTCGGCTTCGAGCGCAGCCCCTACCGCGAGTTCGACGACAAGGCGCGCGTGTTGCCGCTGATCCTGTATGAGAACAGGTACGTCAGCATCCTGGGCCCCAGCCTGGACGTGAAACTGCCGTCGGCAGGTCCGGTGGCGTTCCGGCTGCGTGCCCGCTATGCCGGCGATGGCTACGAAGCCGAAGACTCGCCCTATCTCACCGGCATGGACGAGCGCAAGGCCGGCGTCTGGCTCGGCGGCGCCGCAGCCTGGCGCAGCGACGCTGCCGACCTGTCGGCCGAACTCCTGGCGGATGGATCGGGCCACAGCAACGGTACGAAGTTCAAGCTGCAGCTGGAGCGCCGTTTTGCATCCGGTGCATTCGGCCTCACGCCGCGTGTCTCGGCGCAGTGGCTCGACAAGAAGTACGTCGGCTACTACTACGGCGTGCGTGCGTCCGAGGCTCGGGTCGACCGCGTGCGCTACGACGGCCGCTCGGCCGTGAATCTCGAACTGGGCTTGCGCCTCGACTACGCGATCGCGCCGAAGCAGAACCTGTTTGTCGACTTCAGCGCAACGCGTCTCGGCAGTGGCATCAAGGAGAGTCCGCTGGTCGAACGCTCGAGCTCGACCGCGGTGCGGATCGGCTACGCCTATCGGTTTTGACGATCCGGCGGACCCGGCACCAAGCTAGGCGGGTTCTGCGGCGGGAAAGAGGATCCGGATGCCTAAGCCGCGTCCCTCCAGGCCTTCCGAGGTCCGGATCCTCGCGTGGTGAAGCTGGGCGATGCCCGCCACCAGCGACATGCCGATGCCGCTGCCGCGCGCATCGGCGCCGGCAGCCCGGTAGAAGCGGCGAAAGATGGCCTCGCGCTCGGCCTCCGGCACGCCGGGGCCATCGTCCGCGACCTCGAGATAGACGAACGGTCCGCCGGGGCTGGCGTCATGTCCGCAACTGATCCTGATGCGCGCATCCGCGGGCGTGTGGCGCAGCGCGTTGTCCACCAGGTTGCGCAGCAGGATGCCGATCTCGTCGACATTGCATTGGATGGGGGCGGCTTCGATGGCAAGGGTGATGGAGCGCGACTGCTTCTGTGCGTACACCTCGAACTCGCGCATGATGTGAAGGATCAGTTCGCTGAGGTCGGCGTTCGTGTGTTCCGGCGCGTTTGCACCGGCATTGAGCCGGGCGAGATCAAGCAATTGCTCCGACAGCCGGACGGTGCGTTCCACGACGACGACGAGCTTCGCCAAGGCGGCGTCCTTCTCGGTGGTCGTCTGCGCATGCATGGCGACCTGCGCCTGGGCCTGGAGCGCGGAAAGCGGTGTGCGCAGTTCGTGCGCCGCGTCGGCGATGAAACGGCGCTCGCCTTCCACCGCCCCGCTCAGTTGCGCGAGCACATGGTTGAACGACGCGACCAGAGGCTGGAGTTCGGACGGCAGCGCCTGTCCCGACAGCGGCGTGAGATCGAAGCTTCGCCGGCCGCGCAGCGCTGCCCCCACGGCCTCCACCGGCCTGAGGGAGCGGTGCACCGCGAACCACATCAGCCCGCCGACCAGCATCAGCAGGAGCGTATTGAGTGCCAGCGCGACGAGTGCCCTTTTCTGCATCTCGCCGGCCACCAGGCTGTGCACGTTGCCCACCTGGACGTAGACGCGTCCGGTGCTGTCGGAGACGGAATACACGCGCCAGTGCACACCATCGATCACGCTGGTCGCAGGCCCTTCGGCGAAGTCCGGTCGCAGCGCCGTGGCCGGCGAGCCGGGCGTGCTTGCCACCATGCGGCTGCGGTCCAACCAGACCTGGAACACCAGTTGTGCGCTGTCGGGCGAGGCAGCGTGGCGAAGCTTCAGGCTCTCGCCGCTTGCCTGCAGCTCCTTGCCCGCGGGAAGCGACAGCAGGAAGCGCGTGGCGATGGACTCCAACTTGTCGTCCCAGACGCTGTTCTGGCTGTGCGTGAAATACAGCACCAGCGCCGCGAGCGCGATCGTCCAGCAGAGCACCACCGTCGCCAGGACGGTCAGCATCCGGGACCGCAGCGATCTCATGCTTGTGGCTGTCCGATCACGTACCCGTGGCCATGCACCGTGCGGATGACATCGTCCCCGAGCTTCCTGCGCAGCTGGTGGATGAAGACGGCGATGGTGTTGCTCTCGATGGTGCTGCTGGTCCCGTAGACCACATCCTGCAACTGGTTGCGCGTGACCACGTGGCCCGGGCGCGCAAGCAGGGCCAGAAGGGTGCGGTATTCATGCGCGCTCAGCGGTACCTCGGTGCCGCCGCGTGTCACCACGCGCTTGCTGCGGTCGATCGTCACGTCCCCGTGCGTGACCACCGGGACCACCCGGCCCTCGCTGCGGCGGATGACGGCTCTCACCCGCGCCCAGAGCTCATCGAACTGGAACGGCTTTACCAGATAGTCGTCGGCCCCTGCATCCAGCCCCTGGATGCGCTCGCTGAGCTGGCCCCGGGCGGTCAGCATCAGCACCGGTGTCGGATCGTAGCGGCTTCGAAGTGCGCGCAACACCGTCAGTCCCGAGTCACCCGGCAGGCCGACGTCGAGCAGGACGGCCGAGTAGTTGTGGTCTACCAGAGCCAGGCGCGCACCCGCAGCATCTCCGACGTGATCGATACTCCACGCGATCTGGCTCGCGCCTTCGCATACCGCCTCTGCGAGCATTCGGTCGTCTTCGACGAGAAGGAGGTGCATGGTGGTGACATTCGGTGGATCGCGCGGAAGCGGATCATGACACCACCCGATTAAATTATCGTTAAGCGGAAAAGCAGGGCAGAAGCCAGAATTTCGGGTCCATTTCTCGGCGACATCACAAGCGGTGCGCGGTTGCGCCTTGCCAGCCGCATCACTGCAGGACGATGTTCATCTTCCTTGCCATGTCATTGAAGGTGCGCACATCGGCATCCGAGCGTTGCTCGAATTCCTTCGCGGTCTGGAAGTGCGGCACCAATCCCAGTGCAGCGATGCGCTTTTGCGTGACCTTGTCGCCGATGACCCTCGCCAGATCCGCCTGGAGCTTCGCGACCACATGTTCCGGCGTTGCGCGCGGAACGATCACGCCGTAGTAGGGGCTGACCGCCAGGCCAGGCAGCGATTCGTTCAGCGTCGGATGCTGTTCCCATCCTTCGAACCGGTTCTCGCCGAGCATGGCGAGGACCTTCATCTTGCCGGCGCTGATGTGCTGCGCCAGGCCGACCAGCGGGTCGACCAGCACATCCAGGCGTCCACCGAGCAGCTCGGACTGGGCTGTCCCGTTGCTGTTGAAGCCCACCTTGAGCATGGAGAAACCGCCGCGGCGCATCAGGATCTCCATGCCCATATAGGTCGCGCCGAGACCGGCGATGCCGTAGTTCACCGTGTTCGGATTGGCCTTGGCGTAGGCGACCAGTTCCTTGACGTTGTTGAACGGGGCATCGGGGCGCGCGACCAATGCCATCTGCACTTCCACCAGATTGGCGACGCCGCGCCAGTCCTCGCGCTTGTACGGCGTCTTGTAGAAGATCGGGTTGACGGCCAGGTTCGCACCGGCCATGCCGAGCGTGTAGCCGTCGGGCTTGGACTTGGTCACGAAGTCGGTACCGACCACCGTGGCGGCACCGGGTTTGTAGTCGATGAGCACGGGCTGGCTCCAGAGGTCCTGGAGCCGCTCCGCCACGATGCGGTAGAGCGCGTCCGCACCTCCCGGGCCGAACGGCATGACGATCTTGACGGGCTGGCTGGGATAGGCGTCGGCTGCGGCTGACGCGAAGGCAGCGCCAAACGCGGTCGAGGCCACCCACTGGAGGGCGGTACGCCGGCTGAAAGAGTGGGGCATTCGGAAACTCCGGGTTGGGTCAGGCCGTGCCGCGTGCGAGGACGTGCTGGCGGTCGAGATTGGCTTGAAATTCTTCTTGCGGAAGGCCGGTCCCGGGCGCCGTCGCGCGCAGGCGGTAGTAGTCGTGGTAAGGGCGGTAGGCCTCATGGAGGCGCCGCAGTTCATCCACCGCCGCCGGGTGGAAATCCACTCGGAGGTCGAGCTCGGGGAAATCCTCCCGGTCGACCACGACGATGGCAGCCGATCGTTCCGGCAGATGTCCGCTCCGGCCGGCCTGACCTCCGGCATCCCGTGCGGCCTCGATCGCTGCGAGCAGACGGTCCTCGAGGGCATCGTCCGTTCGCCGGGTGAATGCTTCGCACATGGCATCCAGCACGCGCTGGTCGGCCAGCACGTTGCCGAAGGCCGCGAAGTCCTCGCCGATGAAGTGGCCGGCCCAGCCGCGGGCCTGTGTGCCGGTGAACACGGCCGGGCGACCGCTGCGGCCCATCACGCATGTCTGCCGGTATTCGGCGTGCGGATCGTCGGCCTGCAGGATCTGCAGCACATGGGCCGCCGAGAACCCCGCACCGAGCAGGCGCAATGCGGTGGACTGATTGGCCTGGCGCGGGAACGCCTGTGTGATGGCGATGCCGGTGTTGGCCTGCATGCCGCGGCAAAGCTGCCCCGCGACGAGCGAGTAAGTGGCGATGGCCATGCCCAGCTTCCCGCTGGTCGGGCATCTGGCGGCAATGGTGTAGGTCATGAGGTCGGAGTCCTTGGTTGGGGGGCTGGGCCCGGTTGGAGCGGCAAGTCTCCTGCGACGGGCACACCGACACAATTTGCAAGTTTGGGTGGTTGCCTTCGCTGCCGAACAAGGCTCCGGAATGGTGCGTATATTGCGTCGGTCATCACCCTGGATCGACCCGCCATGCAGTTTGATTTCTCGGATCTCCTCTTGTTCGTGCGCGTCGTGGAAGCTGGCAGCATCACCCATGGCGCTGCAAGAGCGCATCGGTCGCTGGCCGCGGCCAGCGTGCAGATCAAGGAGATGGAACGCGTCATCGGTTCGCCGTTGCTGGTGCGTGACCGCCTCGGGGTCACGCCCACCGACGCAGGGCGTGCGCTGCTGCAGCACAGCTATCGCCTGCTCGATGGCATGCAGCAGCTCAAGGACGAGATGGCCGCGTACGCGGAGCGCACCAGTGGCTACGTCAAGGTCTATTCCAACTCTGCGTCGCTGCTGGAATTCCTGGGCCGGCCGCTCGCCCGTTTCCTGATGCAGAACCCGGCCGTGGACGTGAACATCGAGGAAGTCGCCAATCACCTGATCCCGGACGCGGTGCGGGAAGGCAAGGCCGACTTCGGCATCGTGGCGCAGTCCGTCGACATGAAGTCACTGGAGTTCGTTCCCTACCGCAGCGACCGCTACGTGGTCGTCGGGCCGGTGCGGGGACCGCTGGCGGATGGGTCGGAGGTGGACTTCGCCGATTTGCTCGATTTCGATTTCGTAGGGCTGGGTCGCGGGACGGCGATCCAGGTCCTGCTCGAGGACGTGGCGCATCGACAGGGCAAGAAGTTCAGGCACCGCGCGCAGCTGCGCGGCTTCGACGTGGCCTGCTACCTGGCAGCGGAGGGCGCCGGCATCGCACTGGTCCCGGAAACAACGGCACGGTCCATGCGGGGTGTTGCCGACTTCAACATCGTCCGGTTGCGCGACGAATGGGCGCAACTGGACATGATGATCTGCAAGCCGCCCGACGCCGACCTGTCCGTGCATGCACGCGCGCTGATCCGGTTCCTGCAGAACTGGACCGAACAAACAAGCCCCTAGGAATGGTCTGCCGCGTCTGCCGAACGCCAACCTGCGGGGCGCTATCGTTGATGAAAGCCTCTGCGCAGCCAAGAGGTGGTGCTTGAAGAAGCGAGCATATTCACGGATCTGGGCGCGTCCATTGATTTCGGCTTCGGTGAAGTCCCGATGAAAAAGCGGATTGAGTTCACGCTCGTCACTACCAGTGACGCGGGTGCAGTTGCAGAGCAGTCCCCCGGGCGCGTCGTGGTGAACAACCAGATCTTCGAGCGGGGCGACGCGTAGCTGCCGGCTTCGCTGCTGCTGCGTATCAGGGCCGAGACATCTTCGCCCATGATGGTGTCAGGGCCGTAGTGCGCCAAGAAGGCCGGCACGTCCACGCCCATCATCCGAAAAATCATGGTTGGGTTCTGCACGGTCCCATGGTCGCCGACGAAGCTGCCGAAGCCCGCCATGGCCACCAGATCCGCGTCCCGCTCGCATCGATCGTGACACCAGCGCGTACGATCAACGTTCCCTGTTTGGTCCAAATCTGGACGCCTTCGACACGCTCGCCTCCCTCCAACAGGACCCCCGCCCACGATCTGTTCGGGCTTCCGGCGGGGCGGTCGGTGGCAAGATAAAGCCCGCAGACGGTGCCCGAGAGACCCGCCACTGCGCCGCCGCCGCAGAAGCCGTAACGATCTACCAACACTACCTTCAAACCCTGCCTGGCGGCGGTGACAGCTGCGGCTACGCCGGCCGCACCTCCGCCAATTACTGGCACATCAAATTTGATGGAGTCGGTTGTCTTCGTATGTATAGGCATGCCATCTAATATGTGACTGGCATGTCAGTGGCCGACATGATCCACTTGGCGTGGCTAAAAGTCAACTACCCGTGAACACTTAAACGTACTGCCGCGTCACCGTTGTCGGGCGACGAACGCGCATCTAGTGGCTGATATCGCTTTCATGCGGTTGAGAGTGCGGTCGGGGCCAACAGCCTGCCCGCGGGCGCGGTGGTGCCCGAAGCATTTGGGCAAAAGTCTGGTTGAGATACATCCGCGGCAAAGCGTGCTAATCGCCTCTGCCGATGCGCTGCGCCAGTTGAGCTGGTGGTGGTCCGGCGAAGGCGATGGTCGGCGGGGTCCGTTCGGGCTGGGACTACGCAGGAAGCGCAACCGTTGAGCAGCATGCCGACGTGCGCTGCTCTGTCCGCTGGAAACGCGAAGTCGAAGGGGCGACCTCGGGCGCGGTGATTCCGGCACGCTGCAGATATGCACCCATATGGGTGGTCGTTAGGCTGAGATGGAATTCTCGCGTGGGAGTGTTGAGCCAACCGCACCGCGATCCCATCAAAGCCGATTGACTTTCCAGGGTCAAATATGCATCATGCCTACGACTGACATATCAAGACAGGAAGCGCTGCTCCTTTGCATTCATGCACGAGATCACCCTTAAGCCCCTGGTCGCCGCCTTCTGCCTGATCGCTCGTGGTCGCTTCGCCCTTTGGCAAGACGATCAAGGCGATTGGGAGCATCGAACTCGATGCTGTCGAAATGCCGTACGAAGTTTTCGGTACAAGCTGCTTGCATTCGTGCGTTCTGCATCGTTGACTAGCTTGGCTGCTCGATGAAGACGCTGGTCCTGGGTTCGTCACCTTGAGCCGATGAAGCCGTGTCCTCCGCATGACCGAACCCATTGGTTTTTCCACACTTCTCCATTCAGCCGCATGAACGTTTTCATCGCCGGGTTTCAGCACGAAACCAATACTTTCGCCCCCAGCCTCACTGAATGGTCCGCATTCACCGAAGGCTCTGGCTTCCCGCCCTATCGGCGCGGCAGGCAGATCATCGATCTCTATCGTGGGGGCAGCTTGCCCATCGGGGGCTTCATCGCGGACGCTGAAGCGCGCGGTTGGGGTCTCGTCGCGTCGAGCTGGGCTGGGGCGAACCCGGCCGCGCATATCACAAACGAAGCGTACGAACGGATCGCGTCCGACATCGAGGCAGATCTTCGCGCGGCACTGGAAGGCGGCGAGATCAACGCTGTCTATCTGGACCTCCACGGAGCTGCCGTCACCGTGGACCTAGACGACCCGGAAGGCGACCTCTTGGCACGTGTGCGGGCCGCCATTGGGCCCAACATGCCCCTGGTAGCCAGTCTAGACCTGCATGCAAATGTCAGCGACCGCATGTTGGACCTGGCTGACGCGCTGGTGGCTTACCGCACCTACCCGCACGTCGACATGGCTGATACCGGCCGGATGGCGGCGAGACTTATTGAGCGTCGTCTTGCAGCGGGTAAACGCGAGAAGTTGCACGTGAAGCGCCTGGATTTCCTGCTGCCGCTCAATGCGCAATGCACCATGATCGAGCCGGCCAGTTTGGTCTACGACGAGCTGCGACGCCTTGACGGACGGCACGGCACCGTTCTGAGTTTCGCCATGGCTTTCCCGGCCGCCGACATCGTGCATTGCCGGCCGACTGTCTGGGGGTATGGCGAAGAAGCGCCGCAGGCCGTGGATTCGCTTTTCACTCGCATCGACCAGCCGCGCGGGCAGTGGCAGCTCGATCTAATGACGGCCTCAGATGCGGTCACCCGCGCCATGAGGCTGGCAGTGCTCGCCGACGCGCCTGTGGTGATCGCTGACACACAGGACAACCCGGGTGCCGGCGCCGATGGCAACACTACCGGAATGCTCCTTGCCCTGCTGGAGGCATGCGCAGGCACCGCGTTCCCCGGGCAAGTGGCGCTGGGCCTGCTGGCCGATCCGCAAGCAGCGGCAGCCGCGCATGCCGCCGGAGTCGGGGCGGAACTCGAACTCTCGCTCGGGCGCTCTGTCGCGACCTGGGGTGCGCAATTCAGCGACGCTGCAGTACAGGCCCGCTGCACCGTCCGCAGCCTCAGCGACGGCGAGGTGGTGTTGAAGGGACCAATGAGCATGGGCGGCCGCGTGTCGGTAGGGCCGAGCGCATGCCTAGAAGTCGAGGGGGTGCTGGTTGCAGTCTGCAGCGTAAAAACGCAGATGCTCGACCGTGAACTCTATCGCTTTGTCGGCATCGCTCCAGAGCGGATGAAGCTGCTAGTCAACAAGAGCTCGGTGCATTTCCGCGCCGACTTTGCCCCAATCGCAAGCCACATCCTGATTGCCAAGGCCGCGGGCCCGATGGCAGCTGACCCGTCAGACCTCCCCTGGTCGCACCTAGCACCTGAGGTCGCACTCCGCCCGTGACGGCCCGCAACGCAAGCCAATATGCGTCAACCAAACTCAAGTATGTTAAATCCCAAAAGAATTCAGAGTCCTGTCGATGAAGAACAGCTGTTCCGCAAGCTGGGATGGCGGTTGCTGCCCTTCCTGACGATCTGCTATGTGTTCGCCTATCTCGACCGGGTCAACATCGGCTTCGCCAAGCTCGCTATGCAGGCCGACGTCGGGCTGAGCGAAGCGGCCTACGGGCTTGGCGCGGGCCTGTTTTTTCTCACCTACATGCTATTTGAGATACCAAGCAACCTGCTGTTTCCGCGCATCGGCGCACGCAAGACATTCGCACGCATCATGGTACTTTGGGGCCTGACGTCGGCCGCCATGATGTTCGTCAAGAGCGCCAACCAGTTCTATTTGCTCCGCATGCTTTTGGGTGTCTTCGAGGCCGGCTTCGCACCAGGCCTGATCTACTATCTCACCTACTGGTACCCACAGAACCGAATGGCGCGGGCCCTCACCGTTGTGATGCTATGCGGCCCCATCGGCGGCATCTTTGGCGCGCCTCTGTCCACCGGCATCATGACCCTGTTCTCTGGGGTGCTAGGGATGACCGGCTGGCAATGGATGTTCCTTATCGAGGGCTTGCCATGCGTGCTCCTGGGGCTACTCTCCTTGCGCCTAATCGCTGACAGACCCTCGGAAGCCAAATGGCTGACCACTCAGGAGGCCCAGTTCCTCGAGGCACGGGTCGGCGGCGGTGCCGGCTCCGCTACGGGCCACGGTGGGTTTGCGCGTGTCATCTCTGACCCCCGGGTGCTGCTGCTCGGTATAAGCTACTTCTGCATCATATGCGGCCACTACACCGTGAGTTTCTGGCTGCCAACCATGCTCAAGGCTACTGGTGTCACCAGCACGATGGAGGTCGGCCTATATGCGGCGATTCCGTACATTGGGGCCATGGTCGCGATGCTCTGGTGGGGCCGCCGCTCGGACAGGATGGGCGAGCGGCGATGGCACGCGGCATCGATGCTGTTGCTTGCGGCCGGCGCCATGCTAGTTTCCGCGCTGAACGGCGGCGACCTGCTGATTACGGTGGTCAGCATCAGCATCGCCACCTCGGCACTGTGGGCCTCATATACCGTGTTTTGGGCCATGCCTTCAGACTACATTAAAGGCGAAAGTGCGGCAGGCGGCATAGCGTTGGTGAATACGATTGGGCTGTTCGGCGGCTTTCTGAGCCCGACCATCATCGGCTCAGTCAAGACCTTGACCGGCACCATGCAAGCCGGGCTGCTTGTAATAGTCGGCATTCTCGTGGCGGGAGCAGTGTTGTTACTGGTTAACCGCCTTCCCGAGCCGGCGTTAAATGAGAGAGCTGCGTAGTGGGCGCGACAACGATGCGGCAGCGCCTCCGAGAGTCATCTACCACGCGCTCTGCTTGCAGGCAGCGCACCTCGCGGTGGGCCGTGGGCTCCAGAGTTTGCGGTGCAATGGGGACATCTCCCGGCTGAGACCTATGCTGTGCGAGGCCGGTGCCCTCGAGTCAGTAGTGGACTACGGCGAACTCAAGAGTAGGCAAGTGAATCGCCTACATGGTCCGCCCGAGAGGAGCAACAGGATTTTGCGCTGCGAGATTCAGGAAGGCGTGCGACCTTACATTCGGGCTGGTGTTGCAGTGATCCTGCTGCCCATGATGGCTATACGCGGCCAGGGTTCCTATCTCCGGGATGTACTCGAGGTACAGGCGATTCATCGGATTTCCCCGGGCCCGGCTTGACCTTCAATCCATCACAACGCTTGCTGCCGGCTCTTCTCAAAAACTTAGGGTAAGCGATCGACTTGCCGTGACTGTCCTTTTGCTTAGGCGCCGCATTCGGCCGGGTTCCATTTGGCTTGGTCGAAGGCCGCGCCTCTGGTCAGTACCGCCCAAGCGGTACGAGCGATCTTGTTGGCCAGCGCCACAACCACCACGTTGTAGTGCCTGCGCTGAAGTAGCAACTCGATCCACTTCGATTTGGCCGACCTGGTGATCACGGCTCGGGCGCCGGCAATCAGCAGCGTTCGCAAGTACGAGTCGCCGCGCTTGGATATGCCCAACTGCTGCGTCTTTCCACCGGTGCCTACTTGCCGCGGCGTCAGTCCCAGCCACGAGGCAAACTAGCGCCCGCTCTTGAACGCCGAGAAGTCGCCGACGGCAGCCACTAGCGCCGAAGCGCCCAGCTCTCCTATTCCAGGGATCTGCCGTATCGCCTGCATCTGCCGACCCTCCCGGATCATGGACAACAGCCGTTGGGCAATGCTATCGATGTCGCTTTGCAAGGTGGGTATTCCGGAGCATCGTGACCGTCAATTTCGGACGAACGTGACCGAGCATTCCGCACGAACGTGACCGGTGATTCCGGGCTCAACGTGACCGATTTCTGGCTGGTCCGGAATCACCGGTCACGATGGCGGAATCACCGGTCACGGCAGCGGAACGCTGCCGTATGTCAGCGTGTTGGTGTTGCGCATTTCATCCACCCCATGCGGGTAGCCTGCCCGGCTTTTGCCGGAGACAGGCCTGCCCGCACCAAGGATCAACATGCGCAAGATCAGAGACGTCCTTCGTCTCAAACTCGAAGCCCGCCTCTCCCATGAACGGATCGCGGCTTCACTCGGCATCTCCAAGGGCGTCGTGGCCAAGTACGTCGGCCTTGCCAGCGTCGCGGGCCTGGACTGGCCCACCATTCAAACGCTGAGCGACACGGCACTGGAGCGTCGCGTCGTGCAAGGCCGGCTGGACCGCCCCTCGCACTACGTGCTGCCCGACTATGGTCGCGTGCACCAGGAGTTGAGGCGCAAGGGCATGACCCTCATGCTGCTGTGGGAGGAGCACGTCGCGGCCCACCCCGGGCAGCCGACCTACCGCTACAGCCAGTTCTGCGAGCGGTATCGGCGCTATGCACTGCGCCTGAAGCGCTCGATGCGCCAGATCCACCGCGCCGGTGAGAAGCTCTTCGTCGACTACGCCGGACCCACGGTCGAGCTCGTCGACGGGAGCCGCGCACACATCTTCGTGGCCGCGCTCGGCGCCTCCAGCTACACCTTCGCCTGGGCGACACCGCGCGAGACCATGGCCGACTGGCTCGAGGGCTGCGCGCGTGCCCTGAGCTTCTTCGGCGGCGTGCCGCAGCTCATCGTGCCGGACAACCCGCGCGCCATGATCGCGAACCCCAACCGCTACGAGCCTCGGGCCAACGACACGGTGGAGGACTTCGCGCGGCACTACGGCACCTCGGTGCTACCGGCAAGGCCGCGTCATCCGCAGGATAAGGCGAAGGTCGAGTCGGCCGTGCAGGTCGTGGAACGTTGGATCCTGATGCGCCTGCGTCACCAACGCTTCGCGGCCGTCGACGATGTCAACGAGGCGATCGAGCCGTTGCTGGTCAGGCTCAACGACAAGCCCTTCCAGAAGCTGCCCGGCAGCCGCGCGAGCGCCTTCGCCGATCTGGATGCACCCGCATTGCAGACGCTGCCGCTGCAGCCCTGGGAGTGGGCCGCCTTCAAGAGCGTGCGGGTGCACATCGACCATCATGTGGAGATCGAAGGCCACCGCTACAGCGTGCCTCAGAACCTGGTGGGCTTGTTGCTGGAGGCGCGCATAACAGCCCACGCGGTCGAACTGCTGCACCGCGGACAGCGTGTGGCCGCGCATCAGCGCAGCGCACACAAGGGCGGCTTCACGACTGTCGTCGCCCACCTGCCGGCAGCGCACCGCGCGCATCTCGAGTGGACGCCCGAGCGCCTGGTGCATTGGGGCCAGAGCATCGGCGCGGCTACGGGGCGCCTGGTGACACGCCTGATCGAGGAGCGTCGCCATCCCGAGCACGGCTACCGGGCTTGCCTGGGGCTGCTGTCGCTGGCGCGTCGCTACGGCAAGGAGCGCCTGGAGGCGGCCAGCCTGATCGCGCTGGAACTGGGCACGGCGAAGTACGTGCATGTGAAGGCCATCCTGGTCAACGAGCGCGACAAGGCGCTCGCGAGCACGGCACCGAGTTGGACCAGTCCGCCTCACGAGCATGTGCGTGGCCCGGCGTACTACCAGTGACCACCGGACTGCATCCGGCACTCGAACCAAAGGAATTCCAATGATGATGAACACGACCCTGGATCAACTGCGTAGCCTGAAGTTGCTGGGCATGGCGGCGGGACTGCAAGACCAGCTCACCAGCGCCGGCATGACGGCCATGAGCTTCGAGGAACGCACGGCCTTGCTGGTGGAGCGCGAAGTGCACTGGCGCGGCGACAAGCGACGCGAGCGGCTCTTGAAGGAGGCGCGCCTGAAGTACCCGCAGGCGGCCATCGAGGACATGGATGCTCGTGCCGGTCGCGGCATTGATCGCAAGGCCGTGATGAGCCTGGCGCTGAGCGACTGGATCGATTCGGGCCACAGCGTGCTGATCACGGGACCGACGGGGGCGGGCAAGTCGTGGCTTGCATGCGCGCTGGCGCAGTACGCGTGCCGGCGCGGTCGCTCCGCCTACTACCAGCGCATGCCGCGACTCGGCGAGGAACTGCGCATCCGCCACGGCAATGGGACCTTCGGCAAATGGCTGATCCAACTGGCCAAGACCGACGTGCTGCTGCTCGACGATTGGGGCATGGCGGCGCTCGACGTTCAAGCCCGCAGCGATCTGCTGGAGATCATCGACGACCGGGTGGCCAGCAAGGCCACCATCATCACCAGCCAACTGCCGATCGAGCACTGGCATGCATGGGTCGGTGATGCCACCATTGCCGACGCGATCCTCGATCGTCTGATGCAGCAGAACCACCGACTCACCCTCACAGGTGAGTCATTGCGGCAGACCGCGAAAACGCCTCAAAAGGAGAAGAATAAAGACCCATCGTGACCGCCACTTCTACAATCTGAACGCGCAACTCAACACGCATGACGACCGGTCACGATAGAGCGGAATCGTCGGTCACGTTCGCCGGAATACGCACAAGGCATCGATGCGCTTGATCTGCTCTTGCACGCTGATCACGAGATCTGCTGGCAGAAGATCCAGCTGCTGATCCCGGGCCAGTTCGCCCTGGATCGTCTTGAGCAGCTGTTTGTGCCCCACAGGCATCGCGATTCCGAACTCGGCCAGGATCCCGCGAAACGCATTGGTCTGCATGATGCGCATCTTCATAAGCTGGCGGCGCATCCCGTGCAGCGCCATGCAGGCTTGTTGACGTTCCGTCTTGACGGGCACGGACTGAATGTGCGGCTGTTGAGCCGCCACCCATATCGCTTGAGCATCCATCGTATCTGTCTTGTCGCCAAGCAAGAATGCCTTGACATGCTGAGCCGGCAGAAGCCTGACCTCGTGCACGTCCCTAGACCGCGTTCGCGCGTAGAGACTGGCATGCGACTCAGAGCGCCCCGCGTCGACACCGCCCGCAGATCGGCATCCTAGAACACGTCCTGCTTTTTCATACGACGCCGTGCGGCATGGCGACACTAGGAGTCGAGTGTTGCGCGCGTGAACGCCTCGACATTATCCATCAGGGCGTCAAGTGACTTGACGGCCTCTTTCTCGGAGCCTTTACCCACCGCTCGGGCGATCGCGATATGCAGGCGCACCGTTTCAGAAAGGTTGGCCGCGCGCTCGTAATGTGCGAACCAGAACCTGCGGGACAGGCCCTGGACGAGTTTCATTGATGCAGCTGCGAATTCATTGCGTGAGGCGTCGATCAGCAATTGATTCATGCGAGCGTCGAGCAGCAGGAAGGCCTTGCCGTCGTTGCGCTTGGATTCCATCTCGTCGGCTAGCGAGAGGAAGGCTTGGCGTTCCGCTTCGCTGGCCCGTTTGGCCGCGAGCCCGACCAGCCCGCGTTCGATGCAGCGCCGCATCTCCAGTAGGCGCAGCTGCTTGCGCACATCAATGTCGGCTACGACGATACCGCGCCTCGGCATGATGACCACGAGCCCTTCCCGCGCCAGCTGTTGCAGAGCTTCCCGCACCGGCGTCCTCCCGAAACCTAGCAGGGCGGAGAGCATGTTCTCAGACACGACCTGCGACGGTGCGAGCTTAAGGGTCGCAATCATCTCCTCGATCTGGTTGTACGCCTGGATGAATTGGGTTTCCTCCTCGGAAAGCAATGCGACTCTCTTGTTCGCGGGCGTGCGACGCAACCTTTTCTTGGCAGACGTCTTCTTGGCTGGAAGCATCGGGTTCTTCAGGAAAAAAACTCCAATAGTAAGGCAGTGGGATTTCGCTGACATCCTGCTGCCATGTTTGTTTGAAGGATTTTCATCCGCGCATGGTCCCCCTATTGGTCGCGACAATTTTGCCGCCGCAAGCGCGTCTGTGATCTAAAGCGCATCGATAGGGCAAGAAGTTCAGGCACCGCGCGCAACTACTCGGCTTCGACGTGGCTTGTCCTTGGCAGCGGAGGGCGCCGGCATCGCGCGGATCCCGGAAACAACGCGCGGTCCATGCGCGGTGTCGCCGACTTCAACATCGTCCGATTGCGCGACGAATGGGCGCACTGAATATGGCGATCTGCAAGCCAGCCGACGCCGACTTGTCCGTGCATGCACGCGCCCTGATCCGGTTCCTGCAGAACTGGAACGAACAGGCAAGCACCTATTCCCACTTCATGGCACGCGCGCAGGCTGCCGCATCTGGCGCTGCGGCACCGGGAACTAGGCCGCAAGAAAAAAAAGCAAAATTCCCGTATATTCGTAAATCCGTACTAAATACCGGCTGCTACTCCTGAAGCCAGACCGAAATTCCTGATATGAGAGAAAGTGGCAATCCATGTCCAGCCTGAGCAAGATGCTGGAAGTGCTGCGGCTGATCACGCCGTCGAGCCCCACTGTCGACGCGGCGCGGGTTTGCGCAGTACTGGACTGTGGTCCGTCGACCGCCTACCGGTACATCCGCGAACTCACCGAGGCAGGTTTGCTCGTCAGGTTGCCCGGCGGCTACGCCCTCGGCGCGAGGATCATCCAGCTCGATCTCCAGATGAGGCAGACCGATCCGTTGCTTCACCACGGCCGTGAACTGCTGGAGGCGCTCGCGGCAGAGACCGGCCTGAGCGCGCTGCTCAGCGAGCTCTATGACGACACGGTGATCACGCTGCACGAGGAGGCCGGCAGCGGCATGGCGGCACTCCAGTTCGGACGCGGCCGTGCGATGCCGCTGCACCGGGGGGCAACAGGGCGAATCATCCTCGCCCATCTGCAGCCCAGGTCACTGCGACGGGTCTTCGATCGACTCCAGGCGGCGGACAGCGCGCTGCCGGAGTGGCGCCAGCTGTCCAAGGAGATGCTCGCGTTGCGCAAGAAGGGCTACTGCGTCACCCGTGGAGAGATGGAAGTCGGCCGCGTGGGTCTCTCCGCGCCCATCTTCGACGAGAACCAGAGGGTGCTCGGCAGCATCAGCGTCGTTGGCGATGTCCGGCAGTTCGAGATGTTCAACGAGGAGTTCCTGGCCTCGCGCGTCATAGAGGCCGCTGCGGCCCTGACGGAGTGCATCAGCCGTCCAACGAAAGCTGCAGCAGCGGATCCCGCACCCGTTGAACGAGCGAAACCTTCGCCCGCCAGGCGCAAGCGATCGTGAGCTTTCAAGTGCCGACGAAAGCACTTCTTCGCGACTGACTGCAGCTGCGAGTTTGTATGTATACATTCTAAATAAACTGGAAAAATACTGCATGTCCTTAGGGAAAATAGTTACTTGACGCTGAGTGCCGGCTTCGTTAATGTATGTACAAATACAAATTAGCTAGACGCTTCTTCTCTGAAACTCACAACTCGACGCAACAACTGTGAATCGCAAACCTCGTATTTCCATCATCGGCGCAGGACTCGGGGGATTGGTCGCCGCCATCGCAGCGCAGCGCGCCGGCTTCGAGGTGCGCGGGTTCGAGCAGGCTCGCGCCTTCGGTGAGGTCGGCGCCGGAATCCAACTGGGCCCCAATGCCGTCAACGTTTTGACGGCCCTCGGCCTCGGTGAAGGGCTGGCGCGTTTCGGTGCGCAACCCAGGAACCACGTGGCCCGAAACTGGCGCACCGGCCGTGAGCTGTTCAGGTCGCCCACGCGCGAAGCTTGCATCGAGCAGTTCGGCTCCCCCTTCTTCCAGGTCCAGCGCTCGGATCTTCACGAGCATCTGCGAACCGTGCTGGCTGAGGACACGTTCCAGCTGAACAAGCGTCTGGTTGGACTCCAGCAGAACGAGCATTCGGTGATCGCGCGCTTCGCGGACAACACCGAAGAGGAGAGCGATGTACTGATCGGTGCCGATGGCATCCATTCGAGCGTCCGCGCGGAATTGCTTGGCGAGGATGCGCCCCGGTTCACGGGGGTGATCTGCTGGCGTGGCCAGGTGGATGCTTCGAGGCTGCCCGCAGGGCTCATTCCGCCGGACTCCCTGAACTGGATGGGGCCGAAAGGATGCATCGTTCATTACTACGTGCGCCCGAATCGCCTCGTCAACTGGATCGCGCATCGCAAGGTGGATGTGTGGGCAGAGGAGTCCTGGTCGGTGCCTGGTGACAAGCAGGAACTGATGGACGCCTTCAAGGGCTGGCATCCATCGCTGCTCACGCTTCTCGGCGCGACCGACAAATGCTTCAAGTGGGGGCTGTTCGATAGGGACCCTCTGCCGAAGTGGTCGGAGGGCCGGGTCAGCTTGCTGGGTGACAGCGCGCATCCGATGCTGCCTTTCTTCGCGCAAGGGGGGGCCATCGCGATGGAGGACGGACTGGTGCTTGCGCGTGTACTGGCTGCGCATTCGGATCCCATCGAAGCGCTTCGTGTGTACGAGTCCGTCCGCAAGGGCAGAACGTCGCGCGTCCAACTCAGCTCCAGAGATCGGGCGGATGTGTGCCAGACGCAGTCGGCTTGGTCTCAGATTCGCCGCGACGTGGGATACAAGCTGGACCAATGGCTCCGCCCCGGGGGAGCCATTCGCCGCGCCGACTGGATCTACGGCTACGACGCCGCTCAGGTGCCGGTGTGATGCTTTCGGGCAAAACCGACATGTTCTGCTCCAAGTGAGCTCACTAGGACTCACACGTTCAGGAGGCCTTCGCCATGTCGATCCATCGCCGCCATCTGGTCTGCCTTGCAATGCTCATGCCCTGGCTCGGCATCCACCAAGCATCCGCGCAGTCGTACCCCGCGCGCACCGTCACGATCATCGTCCCCTATGCGCCCGGCGGAGCCGTCGATGTCATGGGGCGGCTTCTGGCGACGAAGCTGTCCGACCGGATGCAGGTTCCGGTGATCGTCAAGAACGTACCCGGTGCGAGTGGAACGATCGGAATCGGCGAAGTCGCGAGGTCGGCTGGAGACGGCTACACGTTGCTTTACGCACCAAGCACGATCGCGATCTTTCCGGCCTTGTTCCAGAAGCTTCGTTTCGATCCAGTCAAGGACCTGCGCCCAGTCACCCAGTTCATCGCAAGCTCGATGTTGATCGCCGCTCACCCGCAGATGGAGGTTCAGTCAGTCCAGGAATTGATCGCTTTGGCCAAGGCCAAGCCTGGGAAGCTGTTCTTTGGCTCGGCCGGCGTCGCCGACACCCTTCAACTGGGCATGGAGATGTTCAAGGTGGAGACAGGCACGGACCTGGTTGCAGTTCCCTACAAAGGCCAGGGGCCGATGTATGCCGCCATGCTGGGTGGCGAGGTGACTGTCGGCCTTCTCTCGATTCAGCTTGCACTGCCTGCCATCCGAAGTGGAAAGCTGAAGGCCTTGGCTGTCACTGGTCCGAAGCGCTCTGCGGCACTTCCTGAAGTTCCGACGGTGGGGGAGACGGTGCCCGGCTATGAATTGACGAGCTGGCACGGCGTGTTCGCGCCGTCGACGGCGCCTCGCGAGGTCATCGACCGGATCCATCGCGAGATATCGGAGATCAGCAAGGATCCTTCGGTTCGCAAGACCGTCGAAGATGCCGGCAACGAGGTTGTCGCCAGCACTCCCGATGCATTCCAGGCCAAGTTCCTCGGCGACGTGTCGAAGTTCAACACGGTCGTCCGTGAGGCCAGGCTTCCACCGCAGGATTGATCTCGCCTTCAAGAAGGAGCTCAGGAAATGTCTCAATACACAAAGGGTCCGTCGCGCGTGATTGGTGCGGATCAAGGCGATTCGTACTGGCAGCCGGTTCCGCATCGGGGCTACATGACTGTGAAGGTCGGACCCGGTGTCGAAGGCGATCCGGATCCAGGGTTCGCTTTCGGCATCCAGGTGATGCCGCCTGGATGCCACGTCCGAGAGCACGGGCACGCCCGAAACACCGAGGTCCTGTTTGTCTACGAAGGCACGGGCTACGCGGAGATCGACGGTGTACGCAGCCAGATCGGTCCGGGGACCACGATCTTGCTTGGCAAGTACTGCGGCCACTCGATCGTCAACGAAGGCGACTGCGACATGAAGTTCGCCTGGTTCTTCACGCCCCCTGGCCTGGACGAGGTGGTGCGGGCCATGGGGGCGCCGCGCAAGCTGGGGGATGAGCCGCCGACGACCTTCCAGCGTCCAGCGAACATTTCCGAGATCCTGCAGTCGGCAGGGTGGGCGACGCCGGAGCAGATCGCCGCCGCGAGCCGCGCATGACCGACGCGAAGCTGCATCGGGGGTTCACCCAGAACGAATTGGACGCGGCCTACAACAACATCGCAGCGGTTGCCGATTTCCCTGGGACGGTGGCCGGATGGCGTGAACGGTCAGCGGTCACGGCGCGGGCGTTGGGTGCCAAGCTGGACCTCGCGTACGGCGCCCAGCCGCGGGAGTGTTTTGACTACTATCCTGCGAAGCGATCGGCCGCGCCGCTGTTGCTTTTCATACATGGTGGGTATTGGCAAGGGGGAGAGAAGCGCTCCGTCGGCTTCCTCGCAGAGGGGCCGGTCGCACGCGGTTTTGCTGTGGCCAACCTGGAGTACACGGTCGCGCCCGAAGCAACGCTGGCGCAAATGGTCGATGGCGTACGCCGTGCGCTGGCCTGCATTCGTGGAAGAGCAGGGGAGTTGGAATTCGATGCCAACCGCATTGTCTTGGCAGGTCACTCGGCAGGAGCCCATTTGATGTGTGCCGGGGCTCTCGGCACCGAAGGAATCGTCGGAGGCATCGCGATCAGCGGGCTCTACGACCTCGAGCCCATCCGGCTGAGCTACTTGAACGCCAAGCTCGGGCTCACGGCCGATGATGTGGAGCGGCTCAGCCCGATGAAGCATCTTCCGGCCGCTTCGACGCCGCTCACCATCACGGTGGGTGCCAGGGAGCTTCCTGAGCTGATTCGGCAATCCCGTGAATTCGCCGACGCCAGTGGAATGAACTACCTGCCGCTCGAGCCTCACGATCATTTTTCGATCCTCGACGAACTGGCCAACGAGGACGGCACGCTATGCAGCTTGCTTCAGGAGTTCGCTTGAACTGGCCTGTCCATCAGACGGACTCGAGTTTTACTTTGAGCGTTGATTGATCTAGAGTCTGCCGGCTCATTCCACTCAACCCTTCCTTTTCTTGAGGGTGCAATGCTTCGAAATCTGATTCAAACAATGGCCTGCGTGGTCAGTCTGGTGCTGCCGCTGTCAGCGGTGGCGCAGGGGGACGGTGCGAACTATCCCAGCAAGCCCATTCGCCTGCTGATTCCGTATGCGCCCGGCGGACTGACCGACTCCCTTGGGCGGGCGATTGCCGAGCACATGACGCAGGCGCTCAAGCAGACCGTCGTCGTGGAGAACCGGCCCGGCGCTGGCACGCTCGTCGGAGCCCGAGCTGCTTCTTTGGCTGCACCCGATGGATACACCTTGTTGATGGCGACCAGCACGACGCTGGCGGCGGCGCCGGCCATGTACAAGGATCACATCGATCCGCTCACCGGACTCACGCCGATCACGCTCGTTGCGACGAACCCGTTCTTCCTTGTCTCCAGTGGGACCAGCGGCTACAAGTCGGTGCAAGACGTGGTTCAGGACGCGAAGAAGCAGGGCGCCAAAGGGCTTTCCTATGGGTCGGCCGGTCCAGGCACGCCGCATCACCTCATCATGGAGATGTTCCGGGAGGAAGCCCGGATCGATCTGGTGCACGTGCCGTATTCCGGCAGCGGGACGGCCATCAATGGCCTGTTCGACGGCAGTTTCAACATCATGGTCACGGACCTCGCTCCGGCACGAGGCTTCCTCCAGTCGGGCAGGTTGACGGCCCTCGCCGTGGCGGATCCCACGCGCAGCAGCTTCCTGCCCGATGTGCCGACCTTCGCGGAAGCGGGCCTGCCCGATGTGAGCCTGACGGCGTGGCAGGCGATCGTCGGGCCACCGAACCTGCCACCGGCGATCGTGGCGCGCATCAGCGATGCTGTGCTCGCGCTGGTGGATTCACCGTCGTTCGCCGCGCGGTGCGCCGCTCTGGGGTGCGTTCCCCAGAGGTCGAAGTCGCCCGCCGAATTTCGAGACTTCGTCGTCGCCGAGCGGCAGAAGTGGAAGCGGGTTCTCTCGACCGCCAACATCGTCCAGCGGTAGGCCGCGGCGTACTTGCAGAGTTCGAAGGAGATGCCTTGAAGCAAGGTCACAGCTACAGCCATACGATCGGCGGCGCGCCGGTCACGAGCAGGAATGTCTTCGAGGTCGTCAATCCGGCGCATGCGGAAGCATTCGCGATTGCGCCGGCCGGTGGCGCCCTGGAGGTGGATGCCGCCGTCCGGGCGGCGCTGGCGGCGTTTCCGGCCTGGACATCGACACCGCACGACCTGCGTGTCCACAAGCTCCTTGCGTTCGCCGACAGGATCGATGCCGAGAAGGACATGCTGGCGCGCCTGCTCACCATGGAGCAGGGCAAGCCGCTCGCGCGCGCCGAGGACGAGATCGGTAACGCGACGAAGTACCTGCGCAAGCTCGTGCAACTGCCGATGGGACCCGACAGGCTCACGGCATCCGACGGCAGGCAGGTCGAGATCCACCACCGATCCCTGGGCGTGATTGCTGCGATCACGCCGTGGAATGTGCCGGTCCTGCTCGCCATCTGGAAGATTGGGCATGCCTTGGTGACTGGCAACACGATGGTGCTCAAGCCCGCCCCGACGACACCGCTGACGTCCCTGTGCTTGGGCGAGATCGGGCGCGAAACCCTGCCCCCAGGCGTGCTCAACGTCGTTGCCGGCGGCAACGAGGTCGGCGAGGCCATGGTCACCCATCCGGACGTGGCGAAGATATCGTTCACCGGATCGGTCGCCGTGGGCAGGAAGATCGGCGCGGCCGCCGCTTCGGCGCTGAAGCGCGTCACGCTCGAACTCGGCGGCAACGACGCGGCGATCGTTCTCGACGACGCCGATGTCGATACCGTCGCGCCCGCTGTGTTCGCCGCCGCCTTCACCAACGCCGGCCAGGCCTGCATGGCGATCAAGCGCCTGTACGTGCACGAATCCCGGTTCGACAGCTTCGTCCGAAGCCTGCGGTCGAGCTGCGACCAGTTGGTGGTCGGCGACGGATTGGACGAGGGCGTGCAGATGGGGCCGATACAGAACAGGCGGCAGTATGAAAGCGTGCAGTCGGTCCTGCAGGAGGCCGAGGGCGGCCCGGTCGAGTTCTACGCCGGGAAGCGGCCCGTTCCCGGCCGCGGCTACTTCCTCGCGCCGCACATCGCCATCAACCCGCCTGCCGGCATGCGGGTTGTCCAGGAAGAAACCTTCGGGCCCGTGCTGCCCGTGATCTCCTTCAAGACCGTCGAAGAGGCCGTGGCGGCTGCGAACGGCACCTCCTTCGGCCTGAGCGGCTCGGTCTGGACCAGCGACTGGTCGCGCGGCAAGCAGGTCGTGGCGCAGCTGGAGGTCGGTTCGGCGTGGATCAACAAGCACGTGGACTACGACGCGCATGTGCCCTTCGGCGGAATGAAGATGTCCGGGATCGGCCGCGAGAATTCGATCTTCGGCTTGCGGCACTACACCGAGATGCAGGCGATCTACTGCTAGGCCATGGCGCGCATGCCGATACTTTCTGGGACGGCTGTCCGTTTTGCGGATGGCTCGATTTGCTGCCTGAGGAGCAAATCTTGATCGGACGTCGAATGCTGCTGAAGGGCGCTGCGGCCGCGGGCGTCGCGGGTGCCGCTGCCCGCACGCTGCGGGCCCAGGCCTTTCCGGCGCGGCCGCTACGGCTGGTTGTGGGATTCGCGCCCGGCGGAGCGAACGACCTGCTGGCGCGCGTGTACGCGGCAAGGATGCAGGGCGTGCTCGGCCAGCCAGTGGTCGTGGAGAACCGGCCGGGCGCCAATTCGATCATCGCCGCGGAGCTGGTGGCGAAGGCGCCGGCGGATGGCTACACCTTGCTGGTCGCGTCCAACGGTGCGCTGGCCGTCAATCCGGCCATCTACGCCAGGCTCGGCTACGAGCCTGCCACCGACTTCGAAGTACTCGGCGTGCTCGCGTTCTATCCAAGCGTGTTGATCGTCGGCGAGTCCTCGGGCCTGACCAGCCTGGCTTCGATGCGGGCGCTCTCCGTGCAGCGGGAACTCAATCACGGGGTGGGCTCCTCACTGTTCCACCTTGCCGGCGAGTACTTCGCCCGGCAAGCGGGCCTGCGCACCGTTCACGTCAACTACAAGGGCAATGCGCCCACGGTCACTGCGGTGGCGGCGGGCGAGGTCGACTACGCGATCGTCGACCTGGCTTCTTCACTCCCGCTGCTCAAGGGCGGGAAGCTCCGCGCACTGGGTGTGACGTCACGCCGAAGGAGTGCATCGCTTCCCGATACGCCGACGATCGCGGAGATGGGCTTGCCCAAGTTCGAGATGATGGGCTGGACGAGCATCGTCGCGCCATCGGGGCTGCCCGCAGCCGTCTCGACGCAGCTGCGTGCTGCCATCGGCACTTCGGCCGGGCACCCGGGCACCCTGACACAGCTCCAGCGGATGGGCATGGAGCGTGGCGCGCCGGCGGATGCCGCGTTCGCACGCCGGGTGGCCACCGAGCGTGCGCAGTGGACGGAAATAGCAAGGGCCGCAGGTATCAAGGCGGACTAGCGGAGATAACGGAACATGATTGAAAGCGTGCATGACGGTGTTGCAGCGGCGCTCGCGAAGCTGGGCGTGCGCCACGCGTTCGGCGTCGTCGGAAGCGGGAATTTCCACTTCACGAATGCGCTGGTGGCGCATGGTGTGCAGTTCACAGCGGCGCGCCACGAAGGCGGCGCCGCCACCATGGCCGACGCCTACGCCCGGATGAGCGGCGAAGTCGCAGTCGTCTCCCTGCACCAGGGTTGCGGCCTCACCAATGCGATCACGGGTATCGGGGAGGCTGCCAAGAGCCGCACGCCGCTGCTGGTGGTCTCGGGCGAAGCAACCGACCCGGCATCGAACTTCCACATCGATCAGGATGCGTTGGCCCGGTCCGTCGGTGCCTCCTCGTTCCGGCTGCGGTCGGCGGCGAGCGCCATGACGGACACGCATGCCGCCTATTCGCTCGCGCTGCGAGAGCGCCGCACCGTCCTGCTGAATCTGCCCGTGGACATGCAGCTCGAGAGAATGGATGGGTCCTGGCTTGACACGATGGCCCCGATCGAAGCGCCTCCGATTTCCTTGCCGGCCTCGTCCGACGCCAGGACGCTGGCGGACATGCTGCTGGCCGCGCAGCGACCGGTGTTTATCGCCGGGCGCGGCGCTCGCGGCCTTCGTGCGCGAGAGGCCGTGGCGGCGCTGGCCGATGCCGCCGGAGCGCTCCTGGCGGAAGGCGCAGTCGCCAAAGGGCTCTTCGCGGGGCACCCTTGGGCGATCGGTGTCTCGGGCGGGTTCTCCTCGCCCTTGACGGCGCGGCTGATCGCCGATGCGGATCTGATCGTCGGGTGGGGAACCACGCTGAACATGTGGACTACCGCCCACGGCCATCTGCTCGGAAAGGACGTGAAGCTGGTGCAAGTCGACCTGGCGCAGGAGGCTCTCGGAAAGAACCAGCCCATCGACCTTGGCGTGCTGGGCGATGTCGCTGCGACCGCCCGGATGGTTGCCGAACTGCTCGCGGCAACGCGGACCGAGCGTCCAGGCTATCGCTCGCCGCAGCTCGCACGGCGCCTGCAGTCGGAACTGCAGTGGCGAGACGTTCCGTTCGCCAATGCCAGCACCGCAGAGGCCATCGACCCGCGCACCCTGACAATCGCCCTGGACGACCTTCTCCCCGAGAACCGGATCCTCAGTGTCGATTCAGGGAACTTCATGGGCTATCCAAGCATGTACTTGAAGGTTCCGGACGAGAACGGCTTCTGCTTCACGCAGGCCTTCCAGTCGATCGGCCTCGGCCTGGCGACAGGGATCGGCGCAGCGCTTGCGCGCCCGGACCGGTTTCCCGTCGTGGCGTGTGGCGATGGCGGATTCCTCATGGGCATCGCCGAGCTCGAGACGGCCGTTCGATTGAAGCTCGGGATGCTGATCGTGGTCTACAACGACCAGGGCTACGGCGCGGAGATCTATCAGTTCAAGCCTCAAGGCCATTCGACCGGGATCGTCGAATTCCCGGACACCGATATCGCTGCCGTTGCGCGGGGTTTCGGCGCGGACGGGGTCACTGTGCGCTGCGAGGCCGATGTCGCCGAAGTGGCTGGCCGTTTGAAGAGCGGCCTTCGTGGACCGCTCGTCGTGGATGCGAAGGTGGTGGGCATGCGCGCGTGGTGGGTAGGCAAGCGTTCCGTCCTCGCTCCCGATTTCAGACACTGAAGACCGGCTGGTCGAGGGACGTCAAGGCTTCCTTGGCCCAGTCTTCCGCTTTCAGGCCGCGGTCCAGCAGGACCGACGCGGCCCGCACGCGCTGGGAAGCGGCATCGGTCGCCGGCGGTGCAGTCCCTTGTTCGAGCTCGCGCGCCGAACGCGCGAGCATCCTCCTTGCCATCACGATGGGCCGATCGGTGGCGACCAGGTGTTCCTTCGCGTAGTCCTGGATCGGTCCCATGCTCTCTTGGAGGGAGGCGTCCTGGATCGAGAAGCCTTTCACCCCGCTGAAGCTCTGCTTGTCCTTCTGCGCCTGCCTGTCAACGAGCCAATCGTTGCCGGGGTTGGCCAACGGGACGAAGCTGCCGGGGAGGTACTTCACGTGAATGCCTTTTCCCTCGCGCATGGCTTGCAACTCTTCGGCGGGCAGCGGGCGGTCGGGCAGGAAATTGATGCTCCACGCCCAGCAACTCTCGTCATCGATCGGGATCCACATGTGGGCACCCAGCGCGTGCGGGCCGAATGGCGGGATCAGCGTGAACCACGGGAAGATCCACTGCGTGATGCGCCAGTAATGGGAGTCCTCTTCTCCGTTGCGGCGGCCGAAGATCGTCAGGCCGTGCGCCGCTTCCTCGATGTCGAACACTGCATTCCTGTCGGCCTTGATGTACTTGTTGGCCTCCGCATGCATGTGCATCGGATCCTGTTCGAGTTCGAATCGGTGAACCCACGACGCATGGGTCGTGTCGATGCCGCCTTCCATCGCCTGGAGCCAACCGCTGGCCTGGTACCGCTTGCTGACGAAGCGGTGGCTGGCAGGCAGCATGCACCACTCGAGCTCGGGCAACTGCGGCATGTGCTCTTTCGGGCCCATGTACGCCCAGAGAATGTCGCCGCGCTCGATGACCGGGTACGACTTGATCTTCATCCTGTCGGCGAGCTGCGGCACGGACGGCAATTCCATGCACTTGCCGGTCACATCGAACTTCCAGCCGTGATACGAGCAGCGGATGCCTCCTTCTTCATTGCGGCCCAGGAAGAGGGAGACGCCCCGGTGAGGGCAGAACTCGTCGACCAGACCCGCCTGGCCGTCGGTCGCGCGAAATGCCAACAGCTTCTCGCCGAGGATCTTGACGCGCACCGGCGCGCAGTCCGGCTCCGCGATCTCCGAGGAAAGCATCACCGGGACCCAGTAGCGACGCATGAGCCTGCCCATCGGTGTGTCCGGGCCGGTGCGCACCAGCAGTTCCGCAGTGACTCTGTCCATGAGGTCCTCTTGAGTAAGTGGTTGCGTTCAGCGAGAAGGCTAAATTGATAGAATGTATGTATGCCTACAATATATCGAGGAGGCGCTGCGACGTCAAGCCCGTCGGCGCCGACATGACTGTCGTCTTTTCGGCGCAATGGATGTATGCATGCAGACGAGATAATTGCAAGGCGATGAGGGTGCACGGCCTTCGAGAGCGTGCGGAGGCACGCCAATCATCATGCGAAGCGCGACGGCCGATGGCGCCACCATGGCCGACGCGGTGCTTGCTCGCCGGGTGCGGCAGGACCACCGATGCGGTGAGTCGTTGCGCTAGACCGGGCGGGACCGCTGGTCGCGTTCGCGGAGTCGCGCCTAAGCAGGCACTGCGCCGGTGCCTTTGAGCTAGTGTCCTGTCCCGTTAATTCGTAGGCATGAAAACTGCATGAGATGAGGCATCCTTGGAGATGTCTCATGCCCAACGCATACACACGCACGACCACCATCAGCCTGAGCGAAGGCGAGCGAGC